>Ga0209346_1000040_pt1 | contig 231173 bp, 259 predicted proteins | sample AutmiccommunBRH9_FD_187381 | JGI IMG/M metagenome (GOLD analysis project Ga0209346, IMG submission 187381) | Deep subsurface microbial communities from Mt. Terri, Switzerland - Autotrophic microbial communities BRH/9 (SPAdes) (version 2) | ecosystem: Environmental > Aquatic > Deep subsurface >...
TCTGCCGGACTCTCTCCCCGTGCAAGGCGGTGGCCTGCTTATACGGTCCTTATATGGTGTTTATACGGTCTTTTATATGGTCCGCGAACGCGTGCGCGGGCCGCCCCTCGATCATTCTCCCCTGCGCAGCGGGGGAAGATAAGAAACCCCACCGGACGGCCCCAGCCGCTCCGGCCAAACGTGCTGGCCTATTCCCCGATGTCTTCGTTCCACAGCGCCGGGTGCGCCGCGATGAAGCCGCCCATCAGCTTTGTGCAGGCCGGATCGTCCAGGTCGAGCACTTCGACCCCCGCCTCTGTCAGCACGTTCTGGAAGCCCGCAAAATTGCGGCTTTCCCCGATCACGACGCGCGGAATGCCGAACTGGAGGATCGTGCCGGTGCACATCATGCAGGGCGAAAGCGTCGTGTACATCACAGTGTCGCGATAGGTTTTCTGGCGGCCCGCATTGCGCATGCAGTCCATCTCGCCATGCAGGATCGGGTCGCCCTTCTGGACGCGCTGATTGTGACCGCGCCCGATAATTTCGCCGCCCCGGACAAGGATCGCGCCGATGGGCAGGCCGCCTGCGTCAAAGCTTTTCCGGGCCTCGTCATAGGCCTCGCTCATGAAGTCGGCATCTGTGCGCGTCATTGGTCCTGCTCCGGTTGGTCTGGCATGACCTTACCGGTTTACAGGCGCGGGGAACACCCGGCTTCGGCCTATCGAATGACGCAGGACCCGGCGATCTGGGTATAGGGGCGATTACACTCCCAGCCGTCATCCATATAGTTCAGATGGGCATTCGCCGGCATGACGATCTCAGCGCAAGTCGCACCGGAGACGACATAGCCACGCTCACATTTCCATCCCGGCCCGGAAGATGTCTGGGTCGACAGATAGGCATGGTCCGGCACCATGATTTCCGCGCAGCGGCCCATCTCGGCCTTGTAACCGCGATCACAGGCCCAGCCATCATTGAAGGAGAGGCCCGAGAGATAGCCGTTTTCCGGAACCTCGATCAGGCGGCACTCATCGCCGGTCGAGCGGTAGCCCCGTTCACAACTCCACCGCGCGCCGGAGGATTCCAGATAGGCATTGGCCGGCAGCTTGATGGCCTCGCAACTGTCGCCGGCGCGGGTGTAACCGAAATGGCATTCCCAGCCGCGTCCAAAGGCGCGGTCATTAAAATAGCCATTCGCCGGAAGGACAATCGCGTCGCAGAGACCGTCCGTCTCCTGAAAACCGGCGTCACAGCTCCAACCCGTGCCATAGGCGTTAGGTGAGGAATTCTCAGGCGCCGGTGCTTCGGCCATGGCGACGGAAACAGGCGCGGCGAGAAGGATCAGCATCGCGGCGCAAAGGCGCACGGCAAATGCAGATGGGCGGCCAAGGGTCTGGCGCAACATGGGGTTTCCTTTTCGGGATCAGGCAGCAAAGCGCCACCGGACCACAAACCGCGCCAAACGTGTTTAAACTGTGTCCCGGCACGCTTTAGGGGCCGCGCCGCCCTATTTTTCGCCGAAAAGGCCCGATTGGGCCCCGCCCGGACTGGGCAGGCCAAGCCGCTCATAGGCCAGCGGCGCCGCCACCCGCCCACGCGGCGTGCGGGCAACATAGCCCTTCTGCATCAGATAGGGCTCGATCACGTCTTCCACCGCGTCGCGCGCCTCGGACAGGGCCGCCGCCAAAGTCTCAACGCCGACTGGTCCGCCGGCATAGGTTTTCACCAGCGCATGCAGGTAGCGCCGATCCAGCGCGTCGAGGCCGTCCGCATCGATCTCCAGCCGCTTCAGCGCACTGGCCGCGCTCTCCCGGTTGATCGGATTGCCCTCTGCCTCGGCAAAGTCGCGCACCCGGCGCAGAAGCCGCAGCGCAATCCGCGGCGTGCCCCGCGCGCGGGAGGAAATCTCCACCGCGCCTTCTTCCGTGATCTGAGCGCCGAGCTTGCGCGCCGCCGCCATGACGATGCGGCCCAGCTCTTCGGGCTCATAGAATTCCAGCCGCACCGGAATGCCGAACCGGTCGCGCAGTGGCGTCGCCAACAGGCCTGCACGCGTGGTGGCACCGACCAGCGTAAAGGGCGACAGGTCCAGCCGCACGGAACGGGCCGATGGCCCCTCCCCGATCACGATGTCGAGGGCATAGTCCTCCATCGCGGGATAGAGGATCTCCTCCACGACCGGCGGCAGGCGGTGGATTTCGTCAATGAACAGAACATCGTTCGGCTCAAGATTTGTCAGGATCGCGGCGAGGTCGCCCGCTTTCGCAATCACAGGGCCGGAGGTTGCGCGGAAGCCGACGCCCATCTCGCGGGCCAGGATCTGCGCCAGCGTCGTCTTGCCGAGGCCCGGCGGGCCGAACAGGAGAACATGGTCCAGCGCCTCAGCCCGCCCGCGCGCAGCCTCGACATAGACTTTCAGGTTCGACTTCGCCTTGCGCTGGCCGATATAATCCTCAAACGTCTGGGGACGGAGCGCCCGGTCCAGCGCGTCACCGCCCTGCGCGTTCGGATCAGAGAGTTCACCCTCGCGGCTCATGGTCGAAACACCGGGTTGTCTTTGTTTGGTTTTGGCACTTTCACCAGATACGCCCGCCTTCGGTTCGTCGTATAGACACCGACGAATAATTCGCCGCGCTTGCGGTATTCCCAGAGGCTCTCAGAATAATGTAATTGGTTGTGCCATCTTTCACCCACGTCCATTTTACCTGGTATCGGGCTAAATGGCGGGTTGTTTAAAACTGCCGACAAAGAGGCTCGCCTTATCATTTGGTGAAGAGGCGATTTGAATGCATGGATGGCGAAATTCGTAATCATCGTTGGTTTCGAGCCAAAGTTCTCCACCCACAATGATAGTTTCGCGAATCCATCATCGTCAGGAACCAATATTACGTCTCCCGTCACCGAGAGCCTCAGGCGAACACCAGACTCCATCCAACGTCTCAGTTCCAACATGAGAGCGCCGCTCGATAGAACGAGTGCGGCGATTGCCGTCCAATCAGTGACCGTCATCGCGCCAGTTCCTTGAGCGCCGCCTTGACCAGCACGCCGACATCGCTGTCACCGGCGTCTTTCGCAATGCTTGCAACTGCACGGGCGGCATCGCCTTGGGTATAACCCAGATTGACCAGCGCGGAGATCGCCTCGCCGCGCGCACCTGTGGCGGCAGACACTGGCGCGCTCGCCATTCCGGCGGCGCTGGCGGCGTCAAACCGTCCGAACCGGCCCATGGGCGGCGCCTTGCCGGACAGGTCCAGCACGATCCGCTCAGCCAGTTTCTTGCCGACGCCTTTGGCCCGCTCGAAGATTTTCGCATCGCCCAGCGCAATCGCGTCCATCAATTCGGCTGGCGTGAGCGCATCCAGAATGGCCATCGCCGCCTTCCCGGCCACGCCGTGAACATCCTGCAGGCGGACAAACCAGGCGCGCTCTTCATCCGTGCCGAAACCGTAGAGCGTGATGGAATTCTCCGTCACGCGCGTCTCGACATGGACGGTGATCTTCTCCCCCGCATGGACGCGCGACAGCAGCCGCGTGCCGGTCATGCAGACATAGCCAACCCCGTTCACATCCACGAGGACATGGTCGAGCCCCATCCCGGCCACTTCGCCGACAAGCCGTCCGATAATCATGCTGCGCCCCGCTTCCGCTCCGCAGGCAGATGGTGCGCCGCACAGATCGCGCAGGCCAGCGCATCCGCCGCATCCAGCTTCATCTCCCCTGCTTTGGGAAGCAGGCGTTTCACCATGAACATGACCTGGTCCTTGTCCGCTGTGCCGGTGCCGACGACAGCCAGCTTGATCTTGCGCGGGGCAAACTCTGCCACCGGTACGCCGCCCATGGCGAGCGCCGCCATGGCTGCGCCGCGTGCCTGGCCCAGTTTCAGCGCCGAGCGCGGATTGGCGTTCACCAGAGTCTCCTCAACCCCCGCAGCGGTCGGGGCATGATAGCGGGCCAGTTCACCCACGGCCTCGAAGATGCCGCCGAGGCGCTCAGCCATGTCGAGGGCCGGGTTCACCGAGATCACCCCATGGGCAATATGCGACAGGCGCATGCCGGTCAGCTCGATCACGCCCCAGCCGGTATGGCGCAGGCCGGGGTCGATGCCGAGAATTCGAATCGTGGTGCTCATGGGCAGCAATGTATCAGGCCCGCTGGTTAATGGCACCTTGCATTTTCCCGATTTGTTCACATCCCGGCCTGCCAGGAACTGCAGTCATCGCGGATTACCAGTTGCGAATGCTTCTCAGTTCGGGCAAGACGAGCGCCAAGCATTTCCCGGACCCGGAAGGAGCCTCACCAGGCCATGGACATCAAGATCAAACGCTGGACGCATCTCGGCCTCGGCGCCGCCCTCATGACCACGACGGCCCTGGCCAGCTGCGGCGAACCCGCCGCCAAAGAGGCGCCCGCCACCAGCGAACAGCCGGCCGCAGACACGCCCAGCGCCGCAGATGTCGAAGCCAAGCTCGAAGAAGCCAATGCCGCCGCCTCCTCCGGCGAAGGCGAAGGCGGGGTGGCCATCGAGGCCGCGCTGACCGATCCGGTTGTCTTCAACATCGCGCTCACTGTGGCCGAAGCCCACGTCCGCGCTGCCCGCGATGCCTATCGTGACGGCGAGACCCAGGCCGCTGGCGAAATGTTCGCCCACCCGGTGTCCGAGGTCCTGTTCGACATGGAGCCCGTGTTCGAAGCCCGCGACGTGGCTGACTTCACCGGCCTCTTCACAGATGCCTCGGTAGCGGTCTTTGGCGGCGAAAGCGTCGACGAAATCAGCACCCGCACAGACGGCATCATCGCCGCCCTGCGCGCGGCCTCGACAAAAGCGCCGGACAATGGCGACAGCGCCGCGACGATCACGATGGGCGTCGTTGCCGACATGATCGACCGCTCCACCAAGATGTACCGCCTCGCCACTGAGGCCGATTATTACGAGCCCTATCTGGACGGCTACGGCTTCTACAGCGCCGCGAAAGGCCAGTTCGAAGATTCCGCTGAAGCCATCGAAGCAGAGAACCCAGACGCCGCCGCTGCCATTCGCGGCGCCCTCACCCTGCTCGGCCAGGCCTATCCAAGCGCCAAACGCCCGGAAACGCTGGACGCAGACGTTTCCGCGCTGACAGTCGCGGCTTCGGAAGTGTTCCTGGCAACGGGGCAATAGGCCTCAGAAAATCGGGCGGGTGACCATTAGCCAGAGGATGGCCAGAACGGCGAAGAAGGCCGGGAAGCCGCAAGCAAACCAGATGCGGTAGAGTTTGAAATAGCGTTCCGGCAGCGGCGCGCCGCTTTGAGCTGCCTCGCGGGCGAGGTTTCGTAACTGGTGCTGGATCCAGACGACCGGTAGCCAGAAGATCCCTGTGACGACATAAAGTGCGAGCGACGCAAGGATCCAGCCTTCGCTGAGGCGCCAGCCCATTTCCATGGCCAGCAGCGCGCCGGTAATCGGCTGCGCGATCACGGCGGAGGCTGTGAACAGCCAGTCGGCAATCACGACGACAGACGCAGTGTGCGCGATCAGTTTCGCATCGCGCGTCCGGTGGGCCATCACCATGAAGAAGGCGATCCCTGCCCCGGTGCCGAACAGGACGGTTGCCCCGATAATGTGCGCCCAGCGCAGGAAATGCATCCAGTCCATCAGCGCGACTCCGTCAGCCCCCAGACCGTGAGCGCGAGCCCGATGGCGGGAAAGACTTTTACCATCGGCCCCAGCGGATCGGTCCAGAGATGCGGCGCAAAGATCGCGCTGCCGACAAGATAGGCAAGGCTGACGAGGATCGCGGCAAGCGCGGCGGGCCGCGTGAGCGGCCGGAACAGGAGCGCTGCGCCGATGGCGACATCCACAGCCGCACCGCCAAGCACAAAGGCTTTGGCCGCAGGCACCGGAACGCCCGCATCGAACACGGCCATCGCCGCGCCCTGCTGCAGCCAGCCGATGACGCCCGAAGCGATCCAGAACCCGGACAGGATCAGCAGCAGGAAAGGATAGAGCAGCGCGGCCCGAGCATAGGTCCGCTCCTGCACGGTGGAGGGAAGGTCCTGCAAGGTCTGGGAGAGACTGCGCACGGGCCAGCGGCTCGCATCTCCGTGGACACCCTTTGCCAGCACGCGCAGCGATGTGGTCCGCAGCGCCGGGCGCCAGCCGAGCCAGCCGGCAAGGTCGCCCAGCCGGGCTGTCAGCCGGCCGAGGAAAAGCGGCGCACGGATTGTCGAAGCGGGAGCGCGAAAGCCGAGCCACGCGCGAATACTGAGGATCAGGTCTTCAAGCCGCGTCGCCTCCGCCGAGACGAGATCCGCGTCGATGCCGGTGAGCCGATCTTCCACCGCACGCACGACGGCACTGGCCACATCATCCACATGCACGGTCTGGATCGTGGCGTCGGCCAGCATGACCGGCTGGACCAGCGGCACAGCGGCGAGCTGGCGCAGCAGGCTGGTGCCGCCATAGGCCTGCGGCGAAAGGACGAGGCCGGGGCGGAAGATCACCCAGTTCACACCGCTTGCCTTTATGGCCGCGTCGCCTTCAGCCTTGGAACGATAAAACACCGTGTCCGAACTTTCCGAGACGCCCGGCGCAGAGATCTGGATGATCTGGCTGACGCCTGCCGCTTTACAAGCCACCGCAAGCGCGCGCACGGAATCGCGCTGCACAGCGGAGACGTGATCGTTCATCCCATCCTGCAAAAGGCCAGCCGCATTCACGACCACATCCATGCCGGTCAGGACATGAGCCCAGTCTTCCGGCGTCGTCATATGGGAGAGGTCCCGCCCGATCCAGGTCACGTCCGGCGCGGCGGCTTCGCCCTTGCGAACCGACCGGCCAAGCCCGGACACATCATGCCCGGCCCGCACCAGCGCTTTCGTGATCGCAAGGCCAATCAGGCCATAACCGCCAAGGACAAGAATTTTCAAATTTTGCTCCGTCGTAGGCGACTATCAACCAGCAACGCACGTTCCAGAATAGATGGTCCCATCATCGTCGAAGTAAAATGGCCATCCATCGACGAACGTTTCGATCACCAAAAACCTATGAACATAGGAAGCTGGTCCTCTATACGCCTGAATCGCATTCATTGAATTAGATTGGCTTCCGACCTGCATCACATCAAACTGATCTGTGTGATCATTGCCTTTCCAACGAAACTCACCGGATGCTTGATTGAACAGTAGATTGCCGAAATTTTCCTTCAGCAGCTTGGTCCAGTTATTGGGACCCAATTTTCCGTTAGCATTTACTTGTACGACGCTGACGACACGGCACTCATAATAGTCTGGAAGCGGATCAGATATCGCCTGAACGAGAGGCGCAGAGCCAACCAGTATAAGCAAAACCAGCGGCTTAAACATAACGTTCAGCTCATCCAGCGCAGGGTACGCGGTTCGATCGGGTTCACAAAGTCTCGCTGTTCGGCGCGGGCCTCGGTCCATTCGCGCTTGAGGCGCTGATACCATTTGGCCTGCACATCGATATCGTCGATCCAGAGCATGGCCTTCTGGTGCGCCATGCCTTCGTTCTGGAGGTTCACCATCGTGCCGTCCTGATCGAGGAACATCTTGCCCGCAGGCTTGGCAATCGGAATGGCGAGGTTCAGAAGCGGCGCGCCGGTCCACCAGGTGAACTGGGTGATGCGCGTCTTCTTCGGCCCCTCGGGCGTGAGGCAGGTCAGCGTCAGCAGGCGCGCGGTGTCATTGGAGACAATCTCCCAGCGATAGCCCGGCAGCTGGAAACGGATCTCGGTCTGCACATCGCCGCCAAAGACCCAGCGGTAGAGTTTCGAGTTCGAGCTTGGCGAATGCCGGTCAATGGCCCAGCCACGCTCTGTCGGAATGAACGGCTTCTCTTTCAGCTTCAGCCCGGCAGAGGGCGGACGCCACCACCACTGATTGTGGACGAAGGGCACATGCGCCGGGTCCATCAGGCCGACAACGGCATCGTCCATATGGGCGTTGAACACGTCATGGATGATGAATTTCGGCTTGGCGGGCAACGGCCCGAAATCCGGCGGCGGCACGACGGGCTCAGCCTCAAGACGCGGATTGTGGGCGACGTAGAGATAGACCGCGCCATTCGCCTCATGCACCGGATACCGGCGCACTTTGACCTTGGAGGAATCATAGGGCGAATCCGGCGTCAGGCTCGGCATCAGCTTGCAGCCGCCATCGGTGCCAAAGCGCCAGCCATGATACGGGCATTGCAGCGCCCACTCGCCATCGGTCTCCAGCTGCTGGCCCGCAGACAGCGGGACAAGACGGTGCGGACAGATATCGCGCAGGGCGAACGGCTCACCCGCCGGAGTGCGGCCCACGACGACTGGCTCGCCCAGAACCATGATGCGCTGCTGCTTGCCGGGCTTCAGCTCCGCCGACGGCGCGGCGAGATACCAGCAATCGGTCAGATAGCCGTCATCGGTGATCCCAGCTTTCGCCGGGGCGGAGATGCCGGTCTTGCCGGGCTCGGGATGCTGCGTATCGGCCATGCAGATCCCTTACACTGGCTGATGAACACCGGAAACCCGGTGAGACACGTACCTATCAGGTTACCTTGAACACCTACTCGGTCACCGTCACCGACAGTTGGAACACGTCTTCAGGCGGCTCGCCGGCATCCAGCTCCCACGGGCGGCCCTCAACAAGGGTCAACATGCCAGTGCCCACGGCCGTCGCGCGGAAATCGCTGGCGAGGTAATGATTGCCGCCGGTAAACAGCGGATCATCCTGGGTCTGCGGGTCAGTCGGGCGCGAATGCTCGGCCTCAAGGTCCAGAAAATCCGGTTTGTCCTTGATATTCCAGAGATACCCGGCGGTCGGGATGGATTCGAGTTCCACCCGCAGCAGTCCGCCGACCGGCAGCGTCACCGCCTGGCCGTTCATGTCAGCCCCGGCATAAACCATGCCTTCTTCCACGGCGGGCGCCTCCTGTAGCGAGTCCAGCAGTTCCGATACTTCAGGCGAGATCTCCAGCGTGTCCTGGGCAGGCTGCTCACACCCTGCCAGCATCAGCGCCGCCAGAACTGTGGCCACCCCTGCTCCCCGTACGCGTCCCTGCATGTCACTCTCCCTCGATCAACCGGCACGCTAGCGCGCAATTGTATCCCGCACCAACGCTGAAACACGGCGAGACAAGGATTCGGCGGCATTTCTGGCCACATCAGCGTCAAATGGCTGCCGATGATGGCGCTCGGCCTCTAACCATCGCGCTCGCAATCCGCGGCCCTCCGTCAAAGGCCCCTTCCCGCCCCGCACAGGCGCCGCTATATCGCGCAGATGACCCCACGCGACAAAATCCGTAATTTCTCGATCATTGCCCACATCGACCATGGCAAGTCGACGCTGGCCGACCGCCTGATTCAATCCTGCGGTGGCCTGACCGAACGCGAGATGAAAGAACAAGTGCTCGACTCGATGGACATCGAGAAAGAGCGCGGCATCACGATCAAGGCGCAGACCGTGCGCCTGCAATACACCGCGCAGGACGGCGAAACCTATACGCTGAACCTGATGGACACGCCCGGCCATGTCGACTTTGCCTATGAAGTGAGCCGGTGCCTCGCCGCATGCGAAGGCTCCCTGCTGGTCGTGGATGCCAGCCAGGGCGTTGAGGCGCAGACACTGGCCAACGTCTACCAGGCCATCGACCAGAACCACGAAATCGTGCCGGTCCTGAACAAGGTCGACCTGCCCGCCGCAGACGTCGCCCGCGTAAAAGAGCAGATCGAGGACATTATCGGCCTTGATGCCTCGGATGCGATCGAGACCTCGGCCAAGACCGGTCTTGGCATTGCGGAAGTTCTGGAGGCTATCGTGCACCGCCTGCCAGCGCCAAAGTCCGGCGACGTCGATGCCCCGCTCAAGGCCGCGCTGGTCGATGCCTATTACGACCCCTATCTCGGCGTCGTTGTCATCGTGCGCATCCATGATGGCGTCCTGCGCAAGAAGCAGTCGATCCGCATGATGCGCACCGGCGGCGTCTACGAGATCGACAAGGTGGGCACGTTCAATCCGAAACTCACGGAAACCGACGCGCTGGGCCCGGGCGAGGTCGGCTATTTCGTCGCCTCGATCAAGGAAGTCGGCGAGACGGCGGTCGGTGATACGATCACCGAAGACAAACGCCCCTGCGCCAAGGCCCTGCCGGGCTATAAGGAAGTCCAACCGGTTGTGTTCTGCGGCCTGTTCCCGATGGACGCTGGCGACTTTGACGACCTGCGCGCTGCCATGGGCAAGCTGCGCCTGAACGATGCGAGCTTCACGTGGGAGATGGAAACCTCTGCCGCCCTCGGCATGGGGTTCCGCTGCGGCTTCCTCGGCCTCTTGCATCTTGAGATCATCCAGGAGCGCCTCAGCCGCGAGTTCGACCTCGACCTGATCGCAACCGCGCCAAGCGTTGTGTACGAACTGACCATGACCGATGGCACCGAGACCCAGCTGCACAACCCGGCAGACATGCCGGATGTCGTGCGCATCGCGGAAATCCGCGAGCCGTGGATCAACGCGACCATCTATACGCCGGACGAATATCTCGGCGGTATCCTGAAACTCTGCCAGGACCGTCGCGGCATCCAGACCGAACTGTCCTATGTTGGCGGACGGGCCATGGTGAAATACGAACTGCCGCTGAACGAAGTCGTGTTCGATTTCTATGATCGCCTGAAATCCATCAGCCGTGGCTATGCCAGCTTCGACTATGAGATCATCGGCCACCGAGCCGAAAATCTCGTGAAGCTGCAGATCCTCGTCAATGATGAGCCGGTCGATGCCCTCGCCATGCTGGTGCACCGTGATCGCGCCGAAAGCCGGGGTCGGCAGATGTGTGAGCGCCTGAAGGACCTGATCCCGCGCCAGATGTTCAAGATCCCGATCCAGGCAGCCATTGGCGGCAAGGTCATCGCGCGCGAAACGCTCAGCGCCCTGAGGAAAGACGTGACGGCGAAATGCTATGGCGGCGACGCAACACGCAAGCGCAAGCTGCTCGACAAGCAAGCCGCTGGTAAAAAGCGGATGCGCCAGTTCGGCAAGGTCGAAATCCCGCAGGAAGCCTTCGTGGCCGCCCTCAGGATGGATGGGGACTAACCTCCCCGTCTGCTATTTGCGGCCGTTTCCCGGACGCCCCGTTGTGGTGCTGTCCGGCATAGTCAGCATTCCGGACGTAGCGGCACGCAGAATGCGGCGGAAGCTCGGGCATTCCATATGGCTGGAGGCCTTGCAGTCAGCGGCGTGGCGCAACCCGTCCCGCATGACTTTCAGCTGACCTATCGTCACATCCAGCTCATCCGCCTTTTCGACCAAGCGGGCGCGGTCAATGCGTGGCCCGTCAGGCGACATCATCGCCCCGATCTCATCAAGAGAGAAACCAGCTGCGCGGCCAATGGCAATCAGGCCCAGGCGCTCAAAAATACCGGGATCGAACGTCCGCTTCAGGCCCCGGCGGCCATTTGAGGCAATCAGTCCCTTTTCCTCATAGTAGCGCAGGGTTGATGCCGGCACGCCGGAGCGCCGGGCCACATCTGCAATATCCGGATCACTCATCACTTGACCTCAAGTCGGCTTTAAGTGGCAGAGTGTGCGGACCAATAGAATTTGACAAGAGCACGAGGAAAACATGAGCGAGACACCCCCGGCAAATGCAGAACAGGCAGAGCAGTGGAATGGCCCCGGTGCCCGCAGCTGGATCCAGGCTCAGACACTGCTGGACCAGACGTTCCTGAACTTCGAGAAAATGCTCGTGGAAGCTGTGAAAGCTGCAGGTGCAAGTACGGTTCTCGATATTGGTTGCGGGACGGGCGCAACGACCCGCGCCATCGCCCGTCAGCTCGGCCCGGACGGACGGGCGCTCGGCCTCGATATATCTGCACCCATGATCGCCCGCGCCACCGAGCTCGCCAAAACGGAGGGCTCAGCAGCGCTGTTTGCCGCCGGGGATGCACAGACCCAGGCTTTTGAACCGGGCAGTTTCGACATGATCACCTCCCGCTTCGGGGTCATGTTCTTTTCTGATCCTGTCGCGGCTTTCTCGAACTTGCGAGGCGCCCTGAGGCCAGATGGTCAGCTGGCAATGGTGTCCTGGCGCAGCGCGGCAGAGAACCCGTTCATGACGGTCGCAGAGCGCGCCGCCGCACCTCTTCTTCCGGATTTGCCGCCCCGGCGATCAGGCAGTACGGGTCAATTCGCCTTTGCAGACCAGACCCGAATTCAGGGCATTCTGGATGACAGCGGCTGGAGGGGTGGGCGCAACGAGGCCATCGATGTGACCTGCACATTCCCCGCCGACGCGCTCGATACTTATCTCAGTCTGATGGGCCCTGTGGGACAGATGCTGGCCCAGCAGGACGATGACCTGAAGCGCCGCGTCGTCGACGCCATCCGAACGTCTTTTGAGACCTATCTCGTGGGATCGAACATTGCGTTCACCGCCGCCTGCTGGATGACTCGGGCAACGGCCTGAGGCCTGAGGCGTGAAGCTCAGGCGCCGAACGGCAGGCCCACCGTGTGGAAGGATTGCGACAGAGCGATCATTGGCAGGCCGAGTGCGATCAGCAGAACAAGGCCGTACACGCCCAGTGGGCGGCTCTGCTCTGGCCCAACGCCCCGGAAGCCCGCCCCCGGAAAAGGAATGATCTGTGCTGTCTGGGTCATGCGAACCTCCGGTCTGGAAACCATACTGTCAGAAACTACCTGAAGTCCGGTTTCGGAGATGCATGAAATTTCACACGGCCCGGCATGACGCGCGACACACTTGCCGCCTGAAGCCTGCAGGATTATCGCAAGAGATATGACCGCTCCTGATATTCAGATCCTGCCACTTTCCCGGACTGACCTGCCGCGCGTCTCCGCAATTGCTCGGGTTGTCTGGCCCGTGGCATTTGATGGTCTGATCCCGGCAGATGAGATTCCGAAGATTGTCGACCGGATCTATTCGCTGGCCCAGCTTGGACAGGACATGGATGATGGCCATGCCTTCTGGATCGCCAAGGTCGGCGGCAAGGACGCTGCGTTCTGTGCCTCCTACAAGGAAGGCGGGACGATCTGGCTGAAGAAACTTTACGTGCTGCCAGAGGCGCAGGGGCATGGCCTCGGCACGAAGCTAACCGACACGGCCATCGCCCATTTCTCCCCAGCGCGGGAAATGGCCTTGTTCGTCAAGAACGACAACGCGAAGGCCATTGGCTTCTACCAGCGCGCCGGTTTCTCCATCGCCAGAGAAGCGCCCGTCGTGATGGGCCACATGCACTTCACTGACTATGTGATGACCCGCCCGCTCCGGGACGACTGATCACTCGCCCCGGCGCGCCGCGTCGAGCGCTGTAATCTCCGTATCCAGCTGTTTCACAGCGCGGGCATTCAGCCAGGCGACGCCAGCGAACAGACCGCAGATGATCGCCGTTGACGAACCGAACTGGAAGAAACGCGCCATCAGCGACATGCCGGTATCTGCCACGAAGGACACGCCCCCGACAAAGACCAGCATGCCCGGCACGAAGGGCGCTAGATACCAGCGCGGCACCGTTGCGAGCGCTTCGCGCTGGCGCAGCAATTCCCTGCGATGGAAATCCGCACACGGCTGCGCGCCATCCGGCAGAGCTGCCCCTGCCCCGCCCTTGCGGTGGAGCATATAGGCAACATAGGCCGCACCCAGCGCCGTCAGCGCGGCGCCGATCTTCACGACCAGAACCGGGATCAGGAACGCCATCCAGCCGAACATACCGATCACCAGCGCAGCGGCGGCGTACTCGGTGAGATTCCTTGTACGGATGCGTGACTGGAAGCGTCCGGCGCGCGAATGGATATCAGTCATGGACATGGTGAAAGGCTCCTGTGCTTGTTGCGCCCAGAGGGCTTGAAAGGGGTCGCGGTCAGGCATGGGTCTGCTCCTGGAAGTCCTTGGCGAGCTGCGCCTTGAGGCGTGAAATGCGGGTGGCGACGGCGCCGGGCGACAGGCCTGTAATGTCGGCAATCTCGGCGGCAGGAAGATCTTCGAGATAAAGCGTGAGGACTTGCCGGTCCGGTATCTTGAGGCGCCGGATCCAGGTGCTGAGGCGATCCAGCCCGTCGCTCTCCTCCAGAGCCGCCGCAACACTGCGCCTGTCCGGAAGATGGCTGATGTCTTCCAGCGAGAGCTGGGCCTTGTTGTGACGGCTTTCCCTGCCGATATGGCGGGCGGCCGTATTGTGCGCGACGCGGTAGACCCAGGTACTGAGCTGGCAGCGCCCGTCAAACAGGGCAAAACTCCGCCACAATGCAACATGCATGTCCTGCAAGAGGTCCCGGCGGCGGTCCGGGTTTGCCTCGCTGGCACGGGCGAGCCGCTGCAGGGCCGGGCCGAACCTTTCGGCCGCCTCCTTGTAGCGTGCATCCTGATCCACTTGGTGTGTCATGACGTGTTTAGTGCGCCCCCCGGCACATTTCTTACAAGTCTTGAGCAGAAAAGCGCACGACGCCACCGACATACTTGCTTGGGAGGCTCAGGATACGGCGCTATATGCCCGGCATGACACGCCCACTGACCCTGCTAGGTATCGAGACGAGCTGCGACGAGACCGCCGCAGCCGTAATCCGTCTGCTGCCTGAGGGCGGCGTGGAGATCCTGGCTGAAAAGGTCCACACCCAGTTGGAAGAGCATGCGCCCTATCTGGGCGTCGTGCCGGAAATCGCCGCGCGGGCCCATGCAGAGCTGGTCGACAAGACAGTCGCCGCTGCCATGGCTGACGCAGGCATCACCTATTCTGACCTCGACGCCGTCGCCGCCACATCCGGCCCCGGCCTGATCGGCGGCGTACTGGTCGGCATGATGACCGGCAAGGCCGTCGCACAAGCTGCGGGCAAACCGTTCATTGCGGTGAACCATCTTGAAGGCCACGCGCTGAGCCCCCGCCTGACGCATGACTGCCCCTTCCCCTACCTGCTTCTGCTGGTGTCGGGCGGGCATTGCCAGTTTCTGGAAGTGCGCGGCCTTGGCGACTATCACCGGCTCGGCTCCACGATCGACGATGCGGCGGGCGAAGCCTTCGACAAGACGGCGAAGCTGCTGGGCCTCGGCTTTCCGGGCGGCCCTGCCGTGGAGCGTATCGGGGCGAGCGGCGATCCGAAAGCGATAGATTTCCCGCGCCCGCTGCTGAACCGACCGGGTCTCGAGATGAGCTTTGCGGGCCTGAAGACGGCTGTGTCACGTGCTGCAGCGGCCGAGCCGCTGACAGACACACGCATGGCCAATGTCTGCGCCAGCTTCCAGGCCGCCATCGTGGATGTGTTGTCGGAAAAGGCCCGCCGGGCGCTTGCAGGCTTCGAGCCGGGCGACGGTCAGGCCAAACGATTTGTCGTTGCCGGCGGCGTTGCCTCAAACAAGGCGATCCGGACCGGGTTGGAATCGGTTGCAAAAGGTGCGGGGGCCGTTCTGATCGCGCCACCTTTGCGGCACTGTACCGACAATGCCGCGATGATTGCCCTGGCAGGCGCGGAGCGGCTTGCGGGCGGCCTCGAAAGCGAGGCGGGGGACCTTGGCGCCGGGGCGAGACCGCGCTGGCCGCTGGATGAAGCGGCGGCGAAGTCCGATCCGGCTTATGCGACAGGGCGCCGGGGCGCCAAGGCCTGAGTCAGGGTCACGCCTAAACCACAAATTCGGTCAGCGAGAACATGGCAGCGATGAGAGTCGCGGTCAGTGGAAGGGCTGCAACGAAGGCAAACAGAGCCTGGCGGGATTCGGTTTTGGAAAGGGTCATTGGTTTCGTTCCTTGGTTCGAACGGTCTCTATGCCGTTCTTGAGCTTCATATAGCGAAGCCATGAACAAAAAACAATGAATGATTTTAAATTTATTCAGCGCTCACTTCCAAACTCCACTCAGGGAACGGTTGCCCCTTTCGAAAGGCCCGCAAGCAGAAGGTCCAAAACCCCCGTCAGCTCGCGCTTCAGCTTGGGCAGGGTGAGAACGGAGAAGAGCTGCGGAAAGCGGAATTTCATCAGCGCGGACTGCAGGAATTCCGCTGTTTCATCCAGGCGATCGATCGGACGGAACACACCTTCCCGGATGCCATCCTCCAGCACCTGCACCAGATAGACCCGCTCCTGGGCGAGCTGTTCATTGAAGTAGAGTGGACGCTCCTCGCTCAGGACTTCGGCTAATTCAAGGATCTTCGCCTTGGCCTCAATAGCCTCATAGGTGCTGGTCATTCCGTATTCGAAAAAGGTCCGCAGCCGTTCAGCCGCCGGCTTTTTTTCGCGGGCGATAGAAGCGTAGGCCTGATACATCTCGGCATTGAATTTGCGCGCCATCGCCTCTGCGATGTCCAGCTTGGACGCAAAGAAACGATAGATATTGCCCGCAGACATGCCGCAATCCTTGGCAATCTCGGACATCGTTGTCTTGGCGTAGCCATAGTGCAGAATGCGCTCCATGGCGGCATTCAGGATTTGCTGGCGGGTATCAAGCGTGTCGTTCATAAGAGAGGACAATAAAGGCAAATACTGAAGGATCAATGATTCATTCAGCCGGCACAGAAACTGTCGCACCCACCATAGGCAGACCCGCGCGGCTGTGCGATAGCCAGCTCCAAATTCTACAAAGCCCCGGACGGAGGACTCTCATGCCCCTTTTCTGCCTGCACTGCCTGGACAAAACGGAAGGCGGCGTTGAAGCCCGCGCGATTGCCCGCCCGGCCCATCTGGCCTGGGCCGCCGGGCTAAGCAGTATCATCCGCATGGCTGGCCCTCTGCTGGACGAGGCGGGCAATATGCGCGGCTCCGTCTTCCTGATCGAAGCAGAAGATCTAGAGGCCGCAAAAGCGATCCACCAACAAGACCCCTATGTCACCGGCGGCGTCTTCGGACATGTCCACATCCACGAGACCCGCTGGGCGATCGGAGAAGGCAAACCAGAATGAACCGGCTCATCCTCGGCAATCTGAACTATTCCAGCTGGTCGATCCGTCCACTCATGGTGGCCTGCAAGGTCGGCCTGCCGGTCGAGGAAGTGATCGTGCCGCTGGATTTTCCGGAAACCACAGCGCGTTTGCGGGAGATCAGCCCCACTGCCAAGGTCCCGCTCCTGATCTGGGGTGACCAGACCGTGTGGGAAAGCCTCGCCATCACCGAATGGATCGCCGAATGGGCCCCGACCGGCGAGGTCTGGCCGGAGGATCCGCACGCGCGCGCCATCGCCCGCGCTGCAGCCAGCGAGATGCACGCCGGTTTCCCGGAACTGCGCAGTAAATGCGCCATGGATATCCGCGCCCGGCATCCGACGCCGGACATGACGCCTGCGCTTGCCGCTGACATTGCCCGTATCCAGGACCTGTGGAGCAGTCTGCGCGCCAAATTTGGCCACGGCGGCCCGTTCCTATTCGGCAAATGGAGTGCGGCAGATGCCTTTTACCTGCCGGTCGTCACCCGCTTCCGCACCTATAGCCTGCCCCTGACCGGCGCAGCCGCCGACTATGCTGAGGCTGTTCTGGCAGACCCTGACTTCCTCGCACTGGAAGCGCAGGCGAAGACCGAGCCCTGGTGGATCAACTACGGCCCGGACGGCCGGTCCAGCGGCTATCTCAATCCGGAAGATTGAGCAGGTCGTAGCCCAGGTCGTGACGGAACAACTCGCCGATCTTGCGCTGGTAGATCTCGAGCGCTTCGCCTGAGAACAGGTCAGTCAGGCTCGTCTTGCGGTTTTGCAGCACGTTTGGCTCTGCTGCGGGGTCGACCTTCTGCGCCATCGCCTCCTTGGTGCCCGCCTCCAGAGCGGCATCAATTGCAGCCGGACTAAGGTTCATGCTCCAGTGCCGATCGACCGCTTCGATCACTTTGCGCGGATCCTTCAGCGTGTCCTCATAGTGGACCACAAGGACAGACCCGGCATGCCGCGCCAGCACCTCGCCCCATCGGTTCCAGAACCGGGCAAGCCAATACAGATCGCAGCGATAGCGGGAGCCCGCCGGATCACCTTCCAGATAGGTCAGCCAGTCGACCTTGATGTCGTATTCCCATTTCGCGTGATGGCTGGCGAGGATCGACATCGGATGACGTACCGCCAGTACGTAAGGCGGCAGGCCCGCCATGCCACGGGCCCAGTCCCAGTCGGCGAGGCGATGCGGAATCGTGTGACTGAAGGCGAGGCGCGGGAGGCCCGGAAAGACCGGCGCATCTTTCGGCCAGCCTATATAGGGGCGGACCGCATTCTCGGAAAAGTATTCCGGCCGCGGAATGCCATGCGTTTCCGCGAGCGCCACGGCGAGCATGTATTTCAGCCAATGCGTGCCCGAATTCTTCGATGTCACCAGAACGCCGTCAAAGGCGCCATGACGCAGGACCGAGAAATTGGTCCAGGTCTCATTGCGGACTTTGGCCCGAAAAGCGGAAGGCAGCGGCGATGACATTCCTATTGCTAGGCCCAGAAAACGGCCGACGCAACTAGCTTAAGAGGCCCGCGTTGTCCCTGTAAACCTGCAGTAATTTCAACTGATCCCGTGTAGGTAGACCCTCAGCTTCAGAGATCGTGACCAGCATGTCATCGAGGTCGATGATCTCCTTCGGTCCCAGCACGGAAGACGCGACAATCAGCTGGCTGAGCTTGCGCATGGTCTCGCCCGGCGTGGGCGCTGAATTCGTCACCCAGGCCGCATGGGCAGTCAGCTCGTCTGCTTCTTCCTGCGTGAATTCGAAGTGCTGCATGATCTCGCGATCCATGATCGCCGTCTGATTCTCGGTCAGCGGACCGCCACGGGCGCGCGCCACTTCCATCATCATGATCGCCGCCGCCTCGCGGGGATCCTGGATGAGTGACAGCCCGCCCTTCCCCGCCTTGTACCGGAAGGCCAGCTTGCGGGGCATATTGAGGGCCGTCTGAGCGAGCTTGGCCGCCTCCTGCGCGCCCTCCCGCGCCATACGAATTCGCCACGACCAGATCCCGATCGCTGCCAGGATGCTTACGAGGAAGAGAACGATCTGCATGGCTTCAGTCTATCCGCACTCAGGTTTTTGAGCCACCGCCAAATTGGCGGCGCAACCATCCGCCAATACCGCCGAACAGGGCTATCACGATGATCCAACCCTTTTTCAGAAACAGGAGCGCAACGCCGAGGAGGCCGATTTTCTTTGCCGCCGCCACAGCGACGCCGCCGGTGATCAGTGCCGCAACACCATATCCCGCCGTCTTGTCGCCTTTCTGGTAATCCGTGTATCGGCTGCCTTCGTTGAATTCCGGAATCGCCAACACTTGCGGAGCCACCGCTCGAATCGCGTCCAGCGCGTCAGCGGCCCCCACGAAGTTGACGGACAACACGCCGCCTCTGCCGAGCATTCGCATGTCATAGTTCAGCGTATGCACGCCGTCGGACGATGAGAAGAGCAAGTCTTTCGCCCAGTTCAGGCGATGGTTGGCCGCGTCATAATTCGGCGTTTCGGCCCAGCCTGTCAGGACGACGGTTGCGTAGCCCTGACGGGAGAGTTCAGCATTGTTCCGGCGGGTCGACTCCTGCATGTCGGACAGGAGGGCGTCATAGTCGGTGCTTTCCGCATCATCGTCGCTGACATATCCGCTGTCTTCATAGGTGATCACAGCGCCCCAATCGGCAACGGTTGGCGAAATGCCTGCCGGGAACAACATGCCCAGAACCGTATCATCCGGGGGGTTGCCCCAAAGTTCTTCCAGAATGGTCTGACTTTCCTTCCCGTCAAAATAATCGACGGAAGAAGGCACATGCAGGGTTACCGGCGCGCCCTTCAGCGCAATGTCCCCGTGTTCGGCGTCGATATCCTTGAGAAGGTCTGCGGCATATGCCTCATAAGCCGCCTGCCGTTCTTCGGGCGTCATTTCCTCGGCCGCGTTGTTTTCCTGCGCTTGCCCAAACGCAAGCGGCGCAGCCGCAATGACAGCTGCTGCCAATATTGCCCGAACCATGTTCGCCTCCCCGTGGATCCCGCCGGCAACCTAAACCAGGAGCCGGCGGGTCAGCAAGAAGAGATAAAGCCTACTGGCCGGCACTTTCCGATGCCGCCGCCTGGGCCTGCGCCAGGACGTAGGCACGGATCGACTCAACATCATTTTCGCTGAGATATTCCTCGAACGAAACCATACCGTTCACGGCGAAGTGGCCACCCAGCACAACGCCTTTCCAGGCTTCGGGATCAGCCGTGATGGCCGACCAGCGCAGATCTGGCAGGACACCGGAGCTGACACCCAGTGCACCGTGGCAAACGGCGCAGTTGCGTGAGAAGTCGACGACGCCTTCAGCGATCTGGGCTTCGGTGCCGAAGGACGCAGCTTTCGGTGTCTTCTCGATCAGCGGAAGGTCTGCATCCGGAATCTCACCGGTGGCGCCCAGCTTGAAGGTCACAACCTTGCCGACTGTGGACTGCACGGAATTGTCGTAGGCATAGCCTGCAACGAGAGCGAATGCGCTGCCCCAACCCGTGGCGATCGTCACATACTGCTCGCCATCGATCATGTAGGTGCCAGGCCCCGCCCCAGCGCCAGACTTGACGTTCTGACTCCAGAGCTTGTCGCCGGTCGCCGCATCATAAGCCACAAAATCGCCATTCAGCTTGCCCTGAAAGACCAGGCCGCCGGCCGTCGACAGGACGCCACCGTTCCAGGCATTGTCATGCTCCACGGACCAGCGCGGCGCTTGCGCGACCGGATCCCAGGCTATGAGACGGCCCTTCAGGGTCGAACGCAGAAACTTCGCGATTTCCGGCGTCGCCACCGGCGGAACGCCCGCAGCGAAATCTGCGCCGGTGTTCCATGCGGTCGCCTTGGTCTGGAAGCGCGGGTCTTCCGCATAGGCCTGCGGGATTTCCTGCGCCGGAATATAGGCCAGCGCGAGGTCCGGATCGTAAGCCATCGGATGCCAGTTGTGGGCACCGAGCGGGCCCGGAAGCTGGCTGACCGGCACCTTGCCGTACCGCGCTGCGGCCACTTCAATCGGACGACCGTTTTCATCGAGACCTGTCGCCCAGGTCATCGGGCCATATGCGTCGCCGGAGATGAACTCACCGGTCGCTGCATCGAGCACATAGAAGAAGCCGTTCTTCGGCGCCTGCATGGCAACGCGGCGCGAGGCCCCGTTCTCTCCGAGCGGCAGATCCGCCAGAATGATCGTCTGTGTCGCCGTGTAATCCCAGTTGTCGCCGGGCGTGGTCTGGAAGTGCCACTTGTATTCGCCGGTATTCACATCGACCGCGACAATGGAGGACAGGAAGAGGTTGTCCCCGCCGGACGGGTCACGGAAGGTCCGGTTCCAGGGCGAGCCATTGCCGACGCCGAAGATGATCTGGTCGTTCACTTCATCATAGACGATGGAATCCCAGACCGTGCCGCCGCCACCATCGGTGACCCACGCGCCTTCGTCACCCCAAGTCACATTGCCGATCTTTTCGAAGGCCGCATCGGAGGCTTCGCCGTCCGGCTGTTTTGCCGGGTTCGGTACTGTGTAGAAACGCCAGACCTTGTCGCCGGTTTCGGCGTCATAGGCCGTGAGGTAGCCGCGCACGCCGAGCTCTGCCCCGCCATTGCCGATCAGCACCTTGCCGTTCACCACGCGCGGCGCGCCAGTGATCGTGTAGGGCTTGGACTGGTCAACCGTGACCGTCTCCCAGACGAGATCACCTGTCTTGGCGTCCAGCGCCTGCAGGCGTCCATCGATCACGCCGACATAGATCTTTCCGTCATAGACCGCGACACCCCGGTTCACGACATCGCAGCAGGCATTGACACCGACCGCGCGGTCAACGTCAGGATCGTGTTCCCAGAGTTCTGCCCCGGTCTTCGCGTCGAGCGCGTAGACGACCGACCAGGCCGAGGTGACATACATTACACCGTCGACGACGATGGGCGTAACTTCGACACCGCGATTGGTTGCGAGGTCGAACGTCCAGGCGACACCGAGCTGATCCACATTGTCCTTGTTGATCGCGGTGAGCGAGGAGTGCCGCTGCTCGTCATAGGTGCCGCCATAGGTCAACCATTCGGCGCCTGCGGATGCGGTTTCGATCCGTTTTGTGTCGACGGCCGCAAAGCCTTTCTCTTCCGGCGGAGGGGCCTCCTTCTTCGGGCCGCACGCGGCCAGCAGCGCAAGCGCCGAGCCTGCCAAAACGATACTACGCCATGCAACCATGTCGGTGTTCCTCCCTGAACATTTCCTCTGGCGGTTTCATGACCGCCTGTTTGGGCAGGATGCTAGACTTTCGGTGGTAATTGTCGAGGCTTGACCCAAGGACAGAGGCCAAGCGGAGATCAGACCGCGACGACGGACGCGCTGCCAGCGTGTTTCGAAAGGTCCGCCTGGGCTTCCTCAATGGCCGCCTCAACGATGGCGGCCCATTCAGTCCGGGTTGTGGCGGCGTCTGCCCCATCCGGGAATGTGACCGAGCGCGACGCATTCACCACGCCGCCTTCAAGGCGGTTGCCCGCGCGCCTGAACCCGGCCAGCGCATCCGCTGCCCCGCCGCCTTGCGCGCCGTAGCCGGGCACCAGGAACAAGGCATCCGGAGCGAGCTGGCGTAGGTGACGCGCCTCATCCGGCCCCGTCGCGCCGGCGACCAGCATCAGGCTGGACCAGCCCTCAGCGCCCTTCAGCCGTTCGATGGCCGGCGCCAGCGCCTCAACCACGCGGGCATAGAGCGGCGCGCCTTCAAGGTCGCGGGTCTGGAAATCTGCCGAACCGGGATTGGACGTGCGGGCCAGCACGACCACGCCTTTCCCGTTCGCCTCAGCCAGTTCGAGGAACGGCTCCAGCGTATCAAGGCCCATATAGGGGTTCACCGTGACGGCATCGGACGGGAATGGTGCAGCCTCGGAGAGGTAAGCCAGCGCATAGCCCTTCGCCGTTGTACCGATATCGCCGCGCTTGGCGTCAGCAATCACCAGAAGGCCTGCTTCCTTGGAGGCCTGACAGACGCGCTGCAGCGCCCGCATGCCGTCCGGCCCATGACGCTCGAACAAGCCGACCTGGGGCTTCACCACACTCGCCCGGCCAGCCGCCGCAGCAACCACAGCCTCGCCCCATGCCGCAAGACCGTCCGGCGTATCGCCGCCGAAAAGGTCCGGGATCTTTCCAGGATGCGGATCGATCCCGACGCACAAGGGGCCAAGCCGGCGGGCACCGGCGATCAGACGGGTTGCAAAATCACTCATGATGCTACTGTGCAGGCGACTTTCACCACTTGCAACAGACGCCGGGCATTGTCGGAGCGTGGTCCGTAGGTCTCGGAATCGAAGGCCTCTGCCGGGCCATCTTCGGGGCTGACATTGAGGCTGGTCAGGAAGGTCTCGATGGATGATGGCGCCGCGGTGTAGATGCGTCCGCGCCGCGGGCTTTCCGCCACGATCACACCGCGCACCTTGCCTGCTGCATCGAAGACCGGACCGCCGGAAATCCCGCCCAAAGTGCCCTCAAGCCCCCGCGTCCGGCCGAATTCGGCCCAGGCAAGAATCGGCTCGGAACTGTCGCGGCGTCCGCGCGTGATGAGCTTTGAGCGGGACATCAGCCGTGTCGCTACTTCGCCCGGCCGGCCTTGGGGATATCCGACGTGAAACCCCTCGGTGCCGATCCGCAACGGAGTGACCAGGTCGAGCTGGACGGGGTTGGGGCTACGCCCGGTCGAGATCAGAGCGAGGTCATGATCGGGGTCCAATGTGATCGATTCGACCGGCACATACTGGCCTGGCGCCACGAGCAGGCTGACGGAGTCACAGCCATCGACGACATGCCTGGCCGTGATCCACTGGCCATTCCGGTTCAGGGCGAAGGCTGTCCCGATCCCATCCTTGGGCGCGTCGACCTGTATAAGGATCTGCTCATCCAGCGGTGAGGGCGGCGGCAGGGTCGGCCCGTCAGTCTCCAACACGGTTGGCGGGGCCTCGGGAGCATCGGCGTGGTCGCCCTGCGCAAACAGAACGAACACGATCAGCCCCAGAGCCGACACATAGAGAAGCCAGTCGAATCTCCGCACGGCTGTGAAACGCTCCTTCGATCAGAATCTCTGAAGCGCAGGATCCCACAATCCTGCGGCAAGAATGAGAGCAGATGACAGTTTCGCCGCAACCAGCACAATGGCCGCGCCGCTTTCATCCTGTGCGATCCGGGCCGGTATCCCGCCCAGCAGCAGGTCTACAAGACGATACACGATCAGCTGCAGCAGCAGGGCAACCACGCCCCAGATGACCAGGTCGATCAGTGAAACACTGGATGCCAGCGTCGAGGCAATCGGGATGGCCAGGCCCGCAATTGCCCCGCCCAGCGCAAGGCCTGCAGCTGAATTGCCGCGCTTGATCTCCGCGAACTCTTTCCACGGCGTCAGAAGCACATAAATTGTGCTCGCGACGATCAGGAGCACACCAGCGCTCGCCGACCAGATCAGGAAGCGCGGAAACGCCTCGACAAATGCTCCGATTTCTCCGCCCATGATTCCTGATAATCCTGTGTGATTATTGTGGTGACCCGGCGGGGCCCGATCCTTATCTCTAGCATAGCGCATCCGCCTCTCAAGGAGACCATCATGTTGAAAGGTAAAACTGCTCTTATCACCGGCTCGACCAGCGGGATCGGAAAGGCAGTCGCCACGCGCCTTGCCAGGGAAGGATGCAACATCGTTCTGAACGGCTTCGGAGACGCGGGCGAAATCGACGCGCTGAAGCGGGCGATCGCGGCCGAATACTCGGTCATGGTGGGCTATTCCAGCGCGGACCTGACCCGGGTCCCGGCCATCGAGAACATGATGACCTATGTCGATACCGAGTTCGGCGGTGCGGACATCATCGTCAACAATGCCGGCATCCAGCACGTTGCGCCGATCGAGGACTTCCCGGTCGACAAGTGGAACCTGATCATTGCGCTGAACCTGTCAGCTGCGTTCCACACGACGCGCCTCGCCATTCCGGGCATGAAAAAGAAGGGCTGGGGCCGCATCATCCAGACTGCATCGGCCCACGCCCTGGTCGCCTCACCCTACAAATCGGCCTATGTCGCAGCCAAGCACGGCATTGCCGGCCTGACCAAGACGGTCGCCCTTGAAGGCGCGACCCATGGTATCCGCTGCAACGCCATCTGCCCCGGCTATGTCCACACGCCTCTGGTGGATGCCCAGATTGCAGACACGGCCAAGGCGCGCAGGATCAGCGAAGAAGAAGTGATCCGGGACGTCATTCTGGACGCCCAGCCGACCAAGGAATTCGTCACCGTCGAGCAGATCGGCGAGATGGCGGCCTTCCTCTGCTCCCCGGCGGCGGACCAGATCAACGGCGCGCTTCTACCCATTGATGGTGGCTGGACGGCCCACTAGGCCGGCCAGACCGCAAGCAGCAGGCCTTAGTTCAGCTGTTCCGCAAGGCAGGCGGCGATGGTCTCGTCTGTATCCTCGTGCGTGAAGAAGGTCTTCAGCTTCCAGTCCTCATCCATGAGGTAGAGGAGCGAAGTGTGATCCATCGAGTAATCGCTTTGGCTGTCAGGCTGCTCGATGCGTGAGTAATCAGCCAGGAAAGCATCTGCCGCCGCCCGAACCTGTTCCGGCGTGCCGCTGAGCCCCTGGAGATTGGCCGGAAAGGCTTTGGTCGAGACATATTGCGCCAGCTGTTCCGGCGTGTCGCGTTCCGGATCGATGGAAATCAGCAGCGTTTGCGGCGGCTCTACGCCCTCAGGCAAACGGTCATAGGCGCGCTTTAGCGTGACCAGCGTCATCGGGCAGACATCCGGACAATAGGTGAAGCCGAAATAGATCAGCGTCGGGTGGCCTTTATAGGTCTCCTCCGTCACCGGCTCTCCATTCTGGTTCACCAGCGAGATCGGCCCGCCAATATTCGGATAGGCGCGGGACATGCACCCTGCCACCGTACCACCCGCCGTAGGCTTGTCCGGGCTGGCCGGGCTGCAGGCGGTGGCGAAAAGTGCAGCCAGCAGGGCTGCCGTCAGTCGATATCTGGTCATAACCTTCCTCTAGGATAGCTGAGACCCGCTTGGCGAGGGCGTCACGCTGCCGCATAAGGCGGGCATGAACGACCTTTCCCGCACTGACCGGCTTGGCTTTGACGATGCCATCTTTACCCTTGCCCCGGAAGGGCTCGGCTCAGCGCAGTCCGCCCTTGGCCGGACGCGCCTTCGCACGTTCATCGCCCTGCGCTGGCTGGCCGTGGCCGGTCAGACCGCTGCGGTTCTGTTTGTGGCCTTCATTCTCCGGTTCGACGTGCCGCTGGCCGCCTGTCTTGCGATCATCGCCGCATCGGCCTGGCTCAACGTGTTCCTGGCCTTCGCGTTCCAGAGCCAGCGCCTGACGCGCGGCTGGGAAGCCTCCCTTCAACTCGCCTTCGACACGGTCCAGCTGGCTGCACTTGTGGGTGTTACCGGTGGCCTGTCGAACCCGTTCCTGTTGCTGCTGGTCGCGCCGGTGACCGTGGCCGCGCTGAGTCTGTCGCCCCGCCGCGCCGTGATGATCGCCCTTCTGGCCATGGGGCTTGCGGCAGTGATGCCGCTCGTGTCCCTGCCCCTGCCCTGGATCAATGGCGCCATGGTCGACCTGCCGCCGCTGTTCCATCTCGGCCAGTATGCTGCTCTCGCTGTGGGGGTTGTCTTCTTCGCTGTCTCGGCGAGCCGGGTCAGCCAGGACGAGGCGAAGCTTGTACGGGCACTCGATGCCGCCAGCATCGTCATGGCGCGCGAGCAGAAGATTTCGGCCATCGGCGCCATGTCGGCCATGACCACGCATGAGCTGGGCACGCCGCTCGCCACCATCCACCTTGTCGCCAAGGAATTGCTGGCCGAGATGCCGGCAGACGATCCGCGGCTGGAAGATGTGACCCTGCTGGCCGAGCAGGCCGATCGCTGCCGGGCCATTCTCGCTACCATTCGCGAGGCACGCGAAGCCACAGATATCGTTCATGCCCGCATGCCTCTGGACGCGCTGGTCGCCGAAGCCGCAGCGCCCTTCAAGGGCCTTGGCGTTGATGTCGAGCTGGTGAGCCGGCCCGGCGAGAACGGTGAATCCCGCCCCCCGATCCTGAACCGCAGCCCCGAAATCCTTCACGCCATCAGCGCCTTTGTCGAAAATGCCGTAAGTTTTGCCGAGTCACACGTCACAGCGCAGGCGAGCTGGACAGCCGACCAGATCATGATCTCGATCAGCGATGACGGGCCCGGCTTTGCGCCGGAAGTACTGCCCAAACTGGGCGAGCCCTATGTGTCGGAGCGCGGCGAAGCCCATCTTGGCGGCGGCGACATGGGACTTGGCTTTTTTATTGCAAAAACGCTCATCGAGCGCACGGGCGGGCGGATCGCCACGCGAAACCGCACACCGCCCCGCACCGGCGCCATCGTCCAGGCCCTTTGGCCACGTGCAGCTCTTGAAGCATCCACGTTGGATTAATTGATTTGGAAGTCCTATAAAAGAATCAGGAAGCTAGGGATCTGGACATGGAACGGTCGGTAAGCATCAATCTTCACGACAGCCTGGAGGGCGTGGAAGATCGCTCCTGTCTCGTCATGGATGATGACGGCCCGTTCGTGCAGCGCCTGGCGCGCGCGCTGGCGCAACGCGGATTCATCGTATCTGCAGTCACCACGGTCGCTGAAGGCAAGGACATTGCCCGCCTTAATCCGCCGGCCTTTGCTGTTCTGGACCTGCGCCTGGAAGATGGCAGCGGCTTGGATGTGGTCGAAGTGCTGCAGAAATACCGGGCCGATGCCCGCGCCGTGATCCTGACCGGCTATGGCGCCATCGCCACAGCTGTTGCCGCTGTGAAAGCGGGCGCTGTGGATTATCTGTCCAAGCCGGCCGACGTCGAAGACATCATCCGCGCCCTCACCGCCACCACGGACGAAAAGCCTGCGCCGCCCGAGAACCCGATGTCAGCAGACCGGGTCCGCTGGGAACACATCCAGCGCGTCTATGAGCTGTGCAACCACAATGTCTCCGAGACGGCCCGGCGCCTGAATATGCACCGGCGCACGCTTCAGCGGATCCTCGCCAAGCGCGCGCCGCGCTAGGCGTCAGTCTTCCGGCTGCAACAAGGCCATCGCCCCAAGTACCATTGCCTCTGTGCCAAGTTCCACAGCTGGTTCCGGCGTGATCTTGAAGAAGGGCGAATGGTGTGAGGCGGCGTCCTTCACCTCGTCTGCCGGCGTGCCCCCGACATTGAAATAGACCCCCTTCACGCCCGTTTCGCGGGCAACGAAATAGGCGAAGTCTTCGGCGCCCATGCCGTCGCGCGGCGGATTGACCAGAACGCCTTCCGGCAGGTTGGCGGTGAAAGCATCGCGGACGCGCTGGGCGGTGGCCGGATCGTTGATCGTCGGCGGGGTGGTTTCGGTTGCCGACCGGATGACTTCCGGCATCAGGTCTTCCGGCACATTCATCGAAATGGCGACGCCCTTCGCAACCCGGTCGATCCCGTCCAGCAGTTCCAGGCGCACGTCCGGATCATCGGCTCGTACGGTGATTTGCATCTCGACCTTGTCCCCGATGATGTTGTGCTTGAAGCCACCATGGATGGCGCCCACGGTGATCACACCGGGCTGCAATGGGGCGATCGAACGAGATACGATGGTCTGCAGCGAGACGACGATCTGCGCGGCCACCAGAACCGGGTCGATGCCCATGTGCGGATAGGCGCCATGCGTGCCGACACCGTGGACGATGATGTCAACGCTGTCGGAACTGGAGGCCACCTGTTCCAGCGGCACCTGGATCTTGCCGATGGGCAGGTCAGCCGCAACGTGAAAAGCGAGTGCATATTCCGGTTTCGGGAAGCGGGTGTAGAGCCCGTCCTCAATCATTGCGCGGGCGCCGCCGATCCGCTCCTCTGCCGGTTGGCCAACCAGGATCAGCGTACCGGACCAGTCATCCTTGCGGGCTGCCAGCTGGCGCGCGGCGCCGACCAGCGCGGTGATATGCACATCATGGCCGCAGGCATGCGTGACCGGCTTCTCGATGCCGTCAATGTCCACCTGCGTGACGGTTGAGGCATAAGACAGCCCACTCGCCTCTTTGACCGGCAGGCCGTCCATGTCGGCGCGCAACAACACGGTTGGCCCCTCGCCATTCTTCATCACCGCAACAACACCGGTTCCGCCGACGCCTTCAGTGACCTCATAGCCGAGCGCACCGAGTTCAGAGGCAAGCCGTTTGGCGGTTTCCGTTTCGCGGAAGGAAAGTTCCGGATGCTGGTGGAAATAAAGGAAAAGCGGGCCGAGATTTTCCTGATAGTCCTGCGCGATCGCGGCGCTGAGGTCGTCTTCTGCGGCGGCAAAGCCGGCTGCGCCGAGGGCGATCAGAGAGGCGGCAAGCGCCCGTGTTTTCCAGTTCATGTCATATCTCCCGCTTTTGGACTGCACGCTAAGCGCCGCGCCGGGCGGTGTAAATCGCCAGACAGGCGAACCCTCAACCGTGGGTCGTATAGGGCCATAAAATGTGCAGAGTCACTTTAGCAGGCAGGGGCGCGCGCGCCGTTGAAGCGGCGTCTCGAACCCTGTTATGCGCAGCCTTCCCAATGAAGGCCCCTGCCCATGTCCCTTGCTTTTCTCCTCGCCGCCGCCGCGCCCCTGATCGCTGAACCGGACGATGCACAGGTGCGTTTCGACCCCGTCGTGACCACGGCAACGGCTGGTGATACGGCGCTGAGTGAGATCCCCATGTCAGTGACCGTGATCACAGGTGACCAACTTGGCCTCGCCTCAGCCTATCTCGGGGCCGAGGACGTGACTGACCTGCTGACCGGGGTTGAGGCCGCCGTCGCCAACGGGACGCAGGTCACCTTCCAGATCCGCGGCATCGGCGCGGTCGACCATCAGGCGCTGACGCCGGGCGCAGCCTCGGTCTATTCCGACGGCGTGTTGCTGGCGACGAATGTGCAGACCGGCCTCATGCTCTACGATCTGGCCAGCATCGAAGTGCTGAAGGGTCCGCAGGGCACCCTGTTCGGGCGCAATGCGTCCAGCGGCGCGATCAACTTCCTGACCGAACGCCCCGGTGAGGGACAATCGCGATACATCCGCGCCGGCTATGGCAATCTGGACCGGACGGATGTCGAGGGCGCCTATGGGCAGAGTCTTGCCGGCGGTTTCAGCTATCGCCTCGCCGGGCGCTATCTGTCGCGCGGGCCTGCGCTGGACAATACCGGCGGCCCGAAGTCCGCTGGCGGCGAACGAGACGAGTTCGGCCTGCGCCTTGGCCTCAACTGGGACGAAGCCCTTGGCGGCTCGCTTCTGGTGCGCACGCATTATGAGGAAGACAATGGCGTCAACGCCGCCCCGCGCAATGACACGCTGGGGCTCAGCGATCACAAGATCTCTGTCGGCAGCGACGGCGTGCGGGACACCGACAATGCGTTCTATGGCGTCTCGGCAGACTATGAACGCGATCTCGGCGCCTGGACGTTGTCCTCGCTGACGGCGTTTGAAGGCTTCCAGCAGGACTATGGGTTCGACTTTGACGGCGCGGTCGCCCTTTATGGCAACCCGTTGTTCAACGCGAACCTCTCCTACCTGCGCAATTTCCGCCAGTATTCGCAGGAGTTCCGCCTTAAGACCGAACGGGAGCACAGCTCCACCCTGTTTGGCCTCTACGCCGCAAAGGAAGACTTCAGCCAGACCTACACGATCTGGTGCGGCGAGCTGAACCCGGACACGCTGCTGGGCACCTGCCCCTATGTCGGCGCCGCCAGCCGGGCCGGGCCGACCCCCGTCTCCGCCGGAGCGGCCACAACGCTCGTCACCGACATTCGCCAGGACCGCTCCGTCCTTGCCGCATTCACCTATAATGAATTCGACCTGACAGACCGCCTGACCGCGACGCTTGGCGCGCGCGTGACGCAGGAGAAGATCGAGGGCATTGGCGCTGGCCGCCACATCTTCGATGATGGCACGGTGGGCTACAATAATGTTGGCGGGCTGGGCCTTGCAGCCGGGTCGAACGAGATCGACGACACGCGCCTGACCGGTAACCTCGCGCTCTCCTATGAGACCGCGCTCGGCACCGCCTATGCCTCGATCGCCAACAGCTACAAGTCCGGCGGCTTCAATGGCGAGGTGCAGAACAATGCGACCCATTTTGCCGATGAAGGCCTGTTCGATGCCGAGACGGTGACGGCCTACGAGATCGGTTTCAAGGCACGGCCCACAGCCAGCCTCGTCTGGAATTTGGCGGCCTTCTTTCAGGACTATGACCAGCCGCAGGCGCGTATTTTCGTGAACTTCGAGCTGCCGGACGGGTCCAGCATCACGTCAAACTCCCTGTCGAACCTGGATGCGGCGACGGTCTATGGTCTTGATGCGGATATCCGCTGGCAGGCGACTGACGCGCTCTCGTTCGACGCGGGCGCAACCCTGCTCAGCACAGAGATTGACCAGACCTCCGACATTGGCGGCAATGCCGCAAAGTTTGACGGCAATCCCCTGCCCTTCGCGCCGGACACGTCGGTGACGCTGGGCGGACGCTATGCCTTCACCGTCAGGTCCGGTGTTGATGGCCATGTCTCGCTGCATGCCAAGTATCGCAGCAAGTACTATCTGGACCCGGAAGGGCTGAGCACCCGGATGCAGAAGGGGTTCACGACCCTGCAGGCAGAGGCCGGTTTCCGCTTTGTCGAGCAGGGCATCGATCTGACAGTCTGGGGCCGCAACCTGACAGACGAGGACTATGCCCTCTCCGGCTACGGCTTTATCGGCTATGATACGTTCCGCTCCGACCCACGCACTTATGGCGTGCGGGTTGGATACAGCTTCTAGCGGCAGTCGCCCCGGTCGAACCGGATCGCGACGAAGGTCACCGGATCGCCATTGGAATAGTTGAGCGCGTAATAGGGCTCGGACTGGGTCACGCAGAGGCCCATGCCGTCGGCCTGATCCATCAGGTGGGCGACCTCTTCCGCCACAGGCGGCTCGGCTTTGCGGTCTTCATAGTTGACCAGATAGACCACCGGATAGGCGCTCTCTGTAGCTGGCAGATCAAGCGGGGTTTCGGGCGGGTGGAGGTTCTGTGTGCCGAGCGTCAGCACGTAAGACGGCTCGGCATAGCCAAGCGCCAGAATGCGCGCGGGCGGCGTCATGCGGCAGTCTTCACCCGGTACACCGCACACATCTTCCAGCGCGAGGCGCGCGGTCTGTGTCGGCTGCACCCAGATCTGGCTTGGCAACATGAAGAAGCGGATGTGCCAGCCGATCACAAAGGCGCCTGCAATCGCCAGCGCGATGGAGACGACCATCCGGGCCCGACTGAACTCCACCGCCGCCACGCCGATCAGGGCAAAGGCGGCCCACCAGAGCCAGAGCGGAAACTCGCGATAGGCCTTCCAGGTGTTCAGCACTTCGGTCGAGGATGCGGTGGTGAAGTCCCCGGCGGACTCGGCCATGAAATATTGCGTCACGCCCGGATAGGACGCGGCCAGCAACAGCGCTGCGCCCAGGCCGAACAGCGCGAGTGACAGCCAGCGCGACACCGGCATCGTCTTGCCTTCCATGATCCGCACCGCCGCATGGCCGCACAACAGCGCCATGGCGGGATAGGCGGGCAGGATATAGTGGCTGAGCAGGGTCGGCATCAGCTCGAAGAAGGCCCAGGTCAGAAGCGTCCAGGAAAGGAGGAAGCGGAGGCCTTCGACCTCTGCCGGGGCCTCTGGCGAGACCGGCGCGCGGGCGAACCATGTAGGCCGCGTCGACAGCGCTCCGAAGACCAGCAACAACACAGCCGGATAGGCTACCTTGATCCCATTGGCAGCGCTGGTCGGCAAAACCAGCGCCAGCAGCAAACTCGCCCCCAGTAGCACGCCGCCGATCAGAAGCGCCGGGTGCCCCTTGCGCGCGACGGTCGCCTTGCGCACGTCCTGCCAGCCCGCGACGAGACCCGGCACGATCAGCAGGATCGCCGGGAAGAACCAGATCGGCAGGTGCGTCAGATGATAAAGCGGCCAGCCGCCATGGCCTTCAGAGGCGCCGGTGAACTTGTCTTTCAAGTCCTTGCCGACAGCGCCCTGGAGGAATTCGCCATGCGTCGCGGCCTGAACCCAGGTGAACCAGGGCAGGACCAGTGCCACGAACAGGGCGGGTCCGGCCCACCAGAGCAGTGGCTTCCACCAGTCGCCGCCCTTGCCGTTCTCCGCCCTGCCCCAGACCCAGGCGCCGAACCCGGCATAGGCCGCGACCATCGGAGTCACCGGGCCTTTGATCAGAAAGCCGAGCCCCATGGCGAGCCAGAACAGGAGCGCCATCTTCTTCGACTGGTCCTTGCGGATATAAAGCCGGGCCAGCGCACCGATTCCCAGCGTCGTCAGGCAGACGAGCACCGCGTCCGTCTTGGAAATATGCGCTTCAGAGGTCAGCAGCAGGGTGGATCCGAACAGGGCCGCCCCGAGAAATGCCCCGCGTCGCCCGATCAGGGGAATGCCGCACCAGAAGCAGGCAAGGGCCGCAAGGCTCGCCCCGATCCAGCTGGGGAAGCGATAGGTCCATATCTGCTTGGCTTCCGGCCCGGTGAACAAGGCAGTTGAGCCCGCCTGAAGCCAGTGGATGCCGGCCGGCTTCTTGTTGCGCAGCTCGTCCTGATACTGGATCCGGATATAGTCGTGATCTTCCAGCATCTGCTTGGACGCCTGGGCGAAACGGCTCTCATCCCGATCCAGCGCCGGCAGCAGGAACACGCCCGGCGCAGCGGCACTGAAAGTGATGAGGAACAGGGCGACCCAGGCTTTCCAGCCGGTCGAAAGACGATCGAGCAAAATCATGGCCCTTCCTCTAGCGGTTTCAGGCCGTCTCGTCTCTCGCTTTTGGACGTTTCAGGATGCTTTTGGCCGTGCATCCCCTGTCAGCTGAAGATGAACCACAGGGCTCGCCATGCGCGAACAGGGTCTGTATGAGGCGAAGACTTTTTCAGAGCGTCCTACAGGGGGGGCGCATCAAAGGAAGGCATGTCGATTTGGACCAGGCCCTAGAATTTTCCGTCGTCGTTCCGGTTCATAATGAATCCGGCAACGTTGCGACCCTGATCGGCGAAATCGCCAAGGCCCTCGACGGACGCGCCTTTGAGATGGTGTTCGTGGACGATGCCTCCAGTGACGACACGCGCGCCGCGCTGGTGGAGCTGAAAAGCCAGTATCCGATGCTGCGCGTGATCGGCCACCGCAAGAATTCCGGCCAGAGCCGGGCGATTCGCTCCGGTATCCTCGCTGCGAAGGCCCCCGTGATCGGCACGCTGGACGGCGACGGCCAGAATGACCCGGCCGACCTGCCGGACCTCTACCGCCGTCTGACCCGTCAGGACGCGCCGGAAAACCTGAAAATGGTCATGGGCCGACGCGCCAAGCGCAAGGATACGGCCTGGAAACGCTTCGGTTCGCGCTTTGCCAACAATATCCGCAAGCGCATGCTGAAGGATGATTGCGACGATTCCGGCTGCGGCATCAAAGTGATGAAGCGCGCGGCCTATATCCAGCTCCCCTATTTTGACCATATGCACCGCTATATGCCGGCCCTGATGCGGGCAGAGGGCTTTGACGTCGAATACCGGGACGTGAACCACCGTGAGCGGGGCACCGGCCGGTCGAACTATACCAATTTCGGCCGCCTCAACGATGCCTTCTCAGACCTGCGCGGCGTGACCTGGCTGATCCGGCGCCGGCGCAATCCGGGCGGCGCGGACGAAATCTGATCCTGTTTGATTGCTTTGAGGGGCCGCCTGCAAATCGCCCGATTTGCGGGAATACTGGTGGTTAAGGCGGTTCGGGATTTTCCCTCGCCTCGCCGGGGACAATCCGGTAAACCTCGTTTTAACACGCACCGGGCGACGGGTAGACCGAATGAAAAAGGATACGCAGGCCGCCGTTATCGGAGCGTTCGTCGCCAGAAAGGAACGGCGTGCGGGCCGCAAGGGAACTGGGTCCAGCACCGAGAAGGGGTATTTTATGCGCGCAATCTTCGGAATCTTTCCGCTACTGATCATACCGGTGGCCCTCTACAATCTGCTGGCAATGATCGCCGGCGGGCCTGCCGTGACGACCAATGAACTGGGCGAAGTCGTCGCCACCAATACAGCCCCGCTGCAAGCCGTGCTGAACCAGACCTTCTTCTCCCTGCCGATGATTTCCGGGGTCCGGTGGGAACTCACCCAGGGCGACGCCATTCTTCTGGCCGCGATTGTCTTCTTGTTCCTGGAGATCCTCAAATCGACCAGCACGGGCACGTCGACCATCATCAATCATGCGATCTCGATGATGCTGTTCATTCTCTGCCTGATCGAGTTCCTTCTGGCGCAGAACTTTGCGACCTCGACCTTCTTCATCCTGATGTCGATGACCTTGCTGGATGTGCTGGCGGGTGTTGTGGTGACCATCGTGTCGGCCCGGCGTGACTTTGGTGTCGATCACGGCTGAGGCAACATTCGGCCCAAAACAAAAGGCCCGCTCCGGAGAGCGGGCCTTTTTTTGTCGCGCGGCAAAGACAGGTCAGTCCTTGCGGTAAAGCTCTGCCAGCTGTTCCTGGATCGCGGCCATCTGGGACTGCATGTTGGCGAGCGCTTCGGCCTGCATTTCGATCATGGAGTTGGCCGGTGAGGCGGGCTTTTCCGGCTTGGCCGCGCCATAAAGCGTCGGCATGAACATCTTCATGGCCTGTTCGAACATGGCCATGTTCCGGCGGGCCTGTTTCTCGAACAGGGTGACCGGATTGGAGGCCTTCTGCCACTCTTTCTGCGCTTCCGCGTAGGAGTTCATCGACACATCCAGAAAGGCTGGCAGGAAAGTCTGCGCACCGCCACCATAGAATCCGATCAGCTGGCGCAGGAAGTTCAGAGGCAGGGCGCCTTCGCCCTTGGTCTCCTGCTCGAAGATGATCTGGGTCAGAACCTGACGTGTCAGATCCTCGCCCGTCTTGGCATCGCGCACTTCGAAATCGCGGCCTTCACGGACGAGTTCCGAGAGGTGGTCCAGCGTCACGTAAGACGAAGTCGACGTGTCGTAGAGCCTGCGGTTTGCGTATTTCTTGATGATGATAAGCCCTGTCGAGCCTGTCCCTTTGGCCATGGTGTTCCCTCTGCTTTCCCTCGGGAGAAGCAATTTTTGTGCTATGCGGCACAATCTCGCATAAAATCTGCATGCGACCAATGCGCTATTGAAGTTTCTATTACAGCGCCTGTAAGTGTGCAGGTGCAAAAGATTTCAGGGAGGAAAGTACATGTCGAAAACGGTTCTGGTCACAGGCGGAACGCGCGGGATTGGCCGTGCGATCAGCGAGACCATGGTTAAAAAGGGTTACAAGGTCGCCGCGAATTATGCGGGCAATGATGCCGCCGCAAAGGAATGCGCTGAAGCGCTCGGCATCAATGTCTATAAATTCGACGTGGCAGACTATGACGCCGTTGGCGCCGGACTGGCCCAAATCGAGAAAGATCTCGGCCCGGTCGACGTGGTGATCAACAATGCCGGCGTGACCCGCGACGCCCCGTTCCACAAAATGTCGCTGGATCAGTGGCAGCAAGTGATCGACATCGACCTTACCTCCGCCTTCAACGTGACCCGCCAGGTCTGGGACGGGATGCGTGAGCGCAATTGGGGCCGCGTCATCAACATCTCCTCCATCAACGGTCAGAAAGGCCAGTTCGGCCAGGCGAACTACTCCGCCGCCAAAGCCGGCCTGATCGGCATGTCCAAAGCGCTCGCCCAGGAAGGCGCCAAGAAGGGCATCACCGTCAACACGGTCTGCCCCGGCTATATCGACACGGAAATGGTTCAGGCCGTTCCGGAAAAAGTTCTGGAAGGCATCATCGCCTCCATCCCGGTTGGCCGCCTCGGCAAAGCTGAAGAGATCGCCTCCATGTGCGCCTATCTCGCCAGCGACGAAGCTGCGTTCATCACCGGCGCAACCATGACGGTGAACGGCGCTCAGTATATCACTGGCTAGGCGCAGGCCCGTTTCGGACACAAGAAGCCCCCCTCTTCCGAGGGGGGCTTTTTTTATTGCGCCTGGGGCGCCTGTGAGAGCCCGATGGGGTGGACAGAGCCGCGAGTCCGCAGGACCCCCACCTGTCCTCCCCCTTTTAGGGGGAGGAACCCCACCATCAGCTGAGTCCCCAGTAAGCTGTCGGCGTTCTCCCCCTTAAAAGGGGGGAGACAGAGGGGTTCCCGCGGACGTGCGGCACGCGAAGGCTCGCCTCAGATCGTCAGGACGATCTTGCCGAAATGCTTCTGGCTGGCCTGGTGCGCGAAGGCCGCGGCAATCTGATCCAGCGGGAAGGTCGAATCGATCACCGGTTTGATGCCGTTTGCTTCGATGGCATCGATCATGTCTTCCTGCATGCGGCGTGAGCCGACCGTGATGCCAGAAAGGGTAATGTTGCGCGAGAACAGCGCCGCCGTCGGCACTTCGCCTGACACGCCCGTCAGCACACCGATGAGGGAGATATGCCCGCCCGGACGGCACGCCGCGATGGATTGGGCCATCGTGCCCGGCCCGCCGATCTCGACCACTTCGTCCACACCGCGACCGCCGGTCAGCTTGAAGGCGGCAGCGCCCCAGTCCGGCGTTTCCTTGTAATTGATCACATGATCTGCGCCGAGCTTTTTCAGGTGCTCCATCTTCTCCGGTGAGGAGGACGTGGAGATGACACGGCAACCCGCAGCCTTGGCGAACTGGAGCGCGAAGATCGACACTCCGCCCGTGCCCTGCGTCAGAACCCAGTCACCCGGTTTGATGCGTGCTTCGTTGACCAGCCCGCGCCAGGCCGTCAGGGCAGCACACGGAAGGGTCGCCGCCTCTTCGAAGGTCCAGCCTTCCGGCATACGCGTGAAGGCGGTTTCCGGCGCGGCCACCAGTTCGGCGCCAAAGCCATCCGCCCCGTCGCCCGGCACGCTCTGGAAGCCAGCCGCTTCTATCTGGCCGGACTGCCAGCCTGGGAAGAACAGTGACAGGACCTTGTCCCCCACCTTCCACCTGGTCACGCCTTCGCCGAGCGCCACGACTTCGCAGGCGCCGTCTGACATCGGGATACGCCCGTCCGGGGTCGGAATGCCGCCCAGAACAACGACGAAATCGTGATAGTTCAGGCTGGACGCACGAACGCGGACCAGAACCTGACCCGGACCGGGGGTCGGATCGGGGCGCTCTTCTATGACCAGCTTGTCCAGTCCACCTGGCTTCTTAACGGCAGCAACTTTCATGGGCGACATCCTCCTGTTGTTTTGCAGGAGAGGAGCTAGGTCGCCCAAGGGAAAGTCAAGCTTGCCGCGAGGCCAACCAGATCAGGCATTGGCCTTTGCTGCAGCGATCCGTTCTTCGCGCAGCATCTTGCGGCGCACCTTGCCGGCATCGTCGCGCACAGGCTCTGAAATGTACTCGAAGGATTTCGGGATCTTGTAACGCACGAGGTGTTCGGCGAGGTGCGCCTTCATCTCGGCCTCGTCCACCGCGCCTTCGGGACGGCAGATCACGGCATGGAGCGTGGCGCCCATGTCTTCATCTGGCAGACCGATGACGGCGGAAGACTGCACACCCGGATAAGCTTCGATCGCAGCCTCCACTTCCGCCGGATAGATGTTGGCCCCGCCCGACAGGATCATGTCGGACAGCCGGTCTGTCAGATAGAGATAGCCCTCGGCGTCCATCCATCCGAGATCGCCAAGGCTTTCCCAGCCGCCTTCAATCGATTTCGCTTCAGCGCCGATATAGTGATAGGTCGTGCCCGCCCCATCGAGGGGACGCAGGAAAACCTCGCCCACCTCACCAGGCGGCAAGGTCTGGCCATCCTCGCCGACGACTTTCATCTCGCAGGTCTCCACCGGACGCCCGACAGAGCCGCGATGGGTCAGCCATTCCGTACCCTGAATGGTGGTCGACCCCTGCCCTTCAGTGCCGCCATAAAGTTCCCAGATGACCTCGGCGCCGAGCCAGTCGATGAAACATTCCTTCAGCCAGGCAGGGCATGGCGCGGCCAGATGCCAGAGCGCCTTGAGACTGGAGAGATCATACTTATTGCGCACGTCTTCCGGCAGGCTCCAGATGCGGCGCATCATGGTGGGCACCATATAGACGACATCGATCTTCAGCCGCTCGATTACCGCCAGCGTGGCCTCCGCATCGAAGCGCGTGGTCACGCCCACGGTGCAGCCTTTGAAGAGCGCGATCATGGCCCAGAGGAAGGGGCCGTTGTGGTAGAGCGGACCGGGGATCAGCATCGCGCCCTGCTGCGGGATCTCCAGATACGGCATGTCCGGGTCCCAGACCGCCGGGATCTTCGAGACGATGAGCTTCGGGCGGCCGGTGGAGCCGCCGCTGGTCATCGCCTTGATGGAACTTGCCATCCGCTCCGGCAGCTCCGTATCCGGAAGGGCCGCATCGGGCACGAAATTGACCGGCACGCAGGGCGTCGGATCATAGGCGCCGGGCTCGACGCCGACGACGAGCGTCGGGGCGCCAAGTTCGACGATCTGGTCGCGCTCGATCTTTGGCAGGCGCGCGGAGATCGGCTGCGGCGTGGCCCCCGCCTTCCAGGTGGCGATACAGGCTTCGATGAACTCGATCCCGTTCGGCAGGGCGATGGTGACGAAGTCATCCTGCTTCACGCCGAGCGCTTCATAGGCCCGGGCGAGGCGGTTGGTGCGGGCGTCCAGTTCGGCCCAGGTGACCTGCTGGCCTTCATGGTCGATCGCGACACGGTCCGGCTGGACACTGGCCCAATGCGCAACGATGCGCGAAAGCGAAATCAACGCCACTGTGTTTCTCCCTTTGTTTCTCTTCTTATATTTCCGCACGTTTCAGGAGGCGTTGAAAGCCCTCCCAGAACTCCGCGCGCTTGTCGTCGGTTTCCATCAGGATCTCGTGCATCGCGCCCTCGACCCGGACATGTTCGCAGTCCGGCAGGCGTTTGCAGATCAGGTCATGCGCGGAATTGTCGACCAGCTGCTCTTCCGAGGCGGAGGCGACAAAGACCGGAATGGTGACATTCTTCAGCGTCTTCGGTTTCGAGAAGGTCGCCAGAATATTCAGCGAAGCGCCGAGCCAGCCCCAGGTGACAGGGCCGAGGTCCAGTGCCGGCCGCGCATCGACCAGCGCGCGCTGCATCTGCCAGCGTTTCTTGTCATGCGTGACAATATTGGTCTCGAACGTCTCCGCCGGGCCGGGCTGAATGGCATAGTCGCCCGAGCGGCCCGTCGCGCGCATGGCCCAGACGAGGTAGCGCATGCCGAGGAATTTCGATTTCAGGCCCCACATCGGAGCGCAGAAGGCGGCGGCGTCCACTTTCACCAGGCCGTCCGCGATGGCAGCGAGCGCGATGGCCCCGCCCATCGAGTGGGCAAGCGACACATAGGGGCGCGGCAGGCGATCATCGAGCGCTTCAAGACCATTCGCAAGTGCGCCCATGAAAGTCTCGAACCGGTCGATATGGCCCTTCTTGGTGTCGTCAAGCAGCCGGTCTGACAGGCCCTGCCCCGGCCAGTCGATGATGACCACAGCAAAGCCCATGGCCTGCAGCTCCCGGCCAACCTCGAAATATTTCTCGATGAATTCTGTCCGGCCCGGGCAGACAATCACGGTGCCGCGCGGCCGGTCCGGTGCCAGCGCCGGGGCGATACAGGCCCGCAAGGCTCGCCCGCCTGATCCCTTGAACCAGACAATCTCCGCCCCGTCCGGCGGCGGATTGCCGGGAACCAGGACAAATTCGGTGTCGGCGGAAGGGGATGTATCCATGGAATATGTCCGGAACGAAAAGGCCGCCCTCAGGGTGTCCCGGGGCGGCCTGATCTGTCAAACCCGAATGGGCAGCACGCGGCTTAGGCGAGCTTCTTCATGAGGCTCTGAAGCTGCATGGCAACCGACATGTCGCCTTCCACTTTCAGCTTGCCCTGCATGAAGGCCATCGTGGCATCCATTGCGCCGGTCGAGATCTTCACGAAATCGTCCCAATCAACTTTGATCGTGGCGTCGGCGGCGTCGTCAGCGTTGCTGGCGGTGCCAGCCATGCCGTCGATCAGCAGCTTGCCGACAGAGCCAAAGTCAAACTTCACTTTTTTCTTGAAGTCGCCGCCTGCGGTGACGGCTTCGTTTGCTTTAGCTGTGAGTTCTGCGAGATCCATGAAATTTCCTCCTTGGGATGGATTTGGACCGATAAAGCAGACCAAGGCAGGGAAACGCAAGGAAAAGCTGTGTGACATACCGTAACGGAACTGGCGTCAGAGCTCGTAGATCGGTTCGAAACCGCCAAATATCATTCGCTTTCCGTCGAACAGGCCCATGCCCGTTATGCCGGCCTCCTCGAAATCCTGCATCGCCGCCATGTGCCCGGCTTCGAAGACCTCGCGGGATCGCCAGACCATCCAGGAGAAGACGACCGTTTCGTCGGGCTTCAGCTTTACCGCCATCGGGAAGCTGGTGACCTCGCCCTCCGGCACATCCGTTCCCCAGGTTTCGACAATGCTGATCACGCCATGCTTCCGGAAGATCTCGCCCGCCTTTTCCGCCAGATCCCGGTACGCTTCTTTCTTTGCCGTGGGCACGGGGATCAGGAATCCTTGCACGTATTTCATCACGATGGCTCCTTTGCAGCTTCAAACGCCGCCTCAAGCGCGACGACATCGAACTTGATCATCTGTGTCATGGCCTCGAAGACGGCTTGCGCCTGAGCCGGGGTGCCAGCCTTGCGAAGATCCTCCATCTGAATGGGGGTGATCTGCCAACAGATCCCGTACCGGTCCGTCAGCCAACCGCAGGCGAGCGGCTTTCCGCCCTCCAGAAGCGCATCCCAGAGCCGGTCGACCTCGGCCTGCCCATCGACGCGCACGGCGATGGAGAAGGATTCATTCAGGCGGTGCTCGGTGGGATGCTGCATCATCACATAGGGATGGCCCGCCAGTTCAAAGGAGACGACGAGCGTGACGCCGCCGAAATCCTCAACACTGATAATGCGCGAGTCCGGCAGGAGGGAGACATAGAACTCTGCCGCCTCCAGTGCCTTGTCGGAAACCCAGAGGAACGGTGTGACATTGGGGGAACGGATCATGAGGAGGCTCCTTCCAGCGGCTTGATCTGATCGGGGTGTTCGGCGAGGCCCATGAAGGGGTCACGCCAGGCTTCGATTTCCATTAGCTGGTCGTGCCAGCGGGAAACTTCCGGATAATCCGATACCGGAAGGCCGGCGCCCTTTGCGAAGGGGAAGAGACAGGCCGCGCGGAAGTCCGCATAGGTCGGGGCCTTGCCCACCAGCCAGTCGCGTCCGGAGAGATACTCGTTGAGGATGCCCGCCCCTTCACGGAACTGGCGCATCTCGCTGTCCATGAACTCCGCAGATGGCTCCTGGTCGGAGAATTGCGGGCGCACGAGCCGGTGGAAGTAGAAACTGCTGCCCGGACGGTTCAGGTGAAGCGCGCTCCAGCTGACCCACATTGTGACATGGGCCGCATCCGGATGGCCCGGCCAGAAATCCGGCCGGGTCAGTTGGGCGAGGCGGAAGGCGATGGCGTCCGCCTCCCAGAGGGAGACGCCGTCCTCCACAAGAACCGGCACGAGGCAGTTCGGGTTGATCGGCCGGAAAGCTTCCGTATGCGCCGGATGACGCGGGCTTGCCGGAATATAGTCCACCGGGGCGTTCAGGTATTTCGCGGCGGCCACCGCGACCCGCGGATTGAGGTTGCGCGAGAAATAGAGCTTCAGGTCCGTCATGTCGTTTCCTCCCCTTACCCGATCAGCTCGCCGGGCCGCCGGCCATCATGGCTTCCTGCAAGGCCTCGCTGGTGCGCGGTGCATTCTCGCCCGGCGTCGCGATGGACCATTTGTGCCCGAACGGATCTTCCACCATGCCATAGAGATCGCCCCAGAACTGGCGCTCCACCGGCATGATGAGTTTTGCGCCGGCTTTCACGGCACGGTCCACCACGCCTTTTGCGTCCGTGACGGACAGGTGGATTGTCACCGGCGTGCCGCCCAGCGTCTCCGGGCTCTGAACAACCATGTCCGGAAACTCGTCCACCAGCATGACCATGTTGGAATTGATCAGAACCGAGGCATGGACGAGCCGGCCGTCCGGACCCGGAAGGCGGATCATCTCCTCAGCATCAAAAGCGGCCTTGTAAAAGTCGATGGCTTTTGCGGCATCCTTGCAGACGAGGTGAGGTACGACGCCGTGCCCTTCGCCGGGCATGGCCGGACGCATGCGAACCGGTTCAGGCGGCAGGCTTTTCGCGAGGTCTTCCAGCTGGTCGGCGGCTTTGCCCCATCCCTCGTGGAAGCCCATCTGTTCGTGCATCGTCTTGTCTTCGGCGGACCAGTGGCGGGCAACGGCGCGATAGCGGGTCGTTCCGTCGCCAAGGTCCTTGAAGGTGACGATGGACGTGAGGAAGGGTTTTGCGGAAGGGACCCAGTCGCCGACATAGGCATCTGTTGTAACAATCCGCCTGCCCGGCACAATTTCGACGACCTGTCCGTAGAGGTCCTGGCGTTCGCCCGCCGGGCCTTGCATCAGGTGATAGGTCGCCCCGCCGGGCCGCAGATCCATCCGCGCCTCTGTCACGTTCCAGGGCTTCGGGCAAAACCACTGGCAGATGAGGTCCGGTTCCGTATAGCAGCGATACAAAATCTCAGCCGGGGCGGCAATTGTCCGCTCAAGGATGAGGTCCAGTTCGTGCGGCGTTTCGAGATTGGTCGGGTCAGCCATGATTTCCTCCTTATGGCCTTGTTGCGGGCAATCTGAACAGCATCCGCACATAGCGGATCAGGTGGTCGGCTGAGTCGCGCGCGGCGGCGGCGCCATTGGTGGCCTTGGCCAGGATGAACGCGCCTTGCAGGACGGCCTGCGTGTGCAGCGCAAGACTCTCGGAGGTCCAGTCGCCGTCCACGCCATGCTTGTCTCGCGCGGCTTCGATGTCTGGCACCAGCGTCAGCGCGTGGCCCCAGATTGAGTCCTGGCAAGCCTCGCGAAGGGTGGGCAGCGTCTCATAGGATTCCTGCACCATCGTGCCCGCAAGGCAGGTGAATTCGGGGACCGGGCCATCCAGCATGTTCCGCCGGAACTCGAGATAGCCGAGGAAACGGTCGAGCGGATCTTCGCAGGCCATGTAGGGCGCGTGGCCGAACAGGTCATTGGCGTGAAGCTTCCAAGCCTCCGCCGCAGCCACGCCGAGATCGGTCTTTGACGGAAAGTGGTGGAAGAAGGCGCCTTTGGTGACGCCCGCCTCGCGGCAAAGCTCATCCACAGACGTGGCGTTGAAGCCTTTCTCACGAACCACCTTCACTGCCGCACCGATGAGCTTTTCACGCGCACTCGGCGGCTTTGCATTCGCTTCGGAAGTGGAGACTGTTGTCATACGATAAACATACCGACCAGTTGGTATGTGTCAAATTAAATCTTTTCTCTCACGAACGAGGCGCACGCTTGACCTTGCGCTGGGGAAGCGTGGAACCTCGCTCGCATGAGCTGGGAAAAGTCGATCGAGGAACTCCGCCGCCGTGAACGGCTGGCCGAGAAAATGGGCGGGGATGAACCCGTCGAGCGCCAGCGTGGGCGCGGCAAGCTGACGGTGCGCGAGCGCGTCGCCTTTCTGGCGGACCCTGGCAGCTTTCACGAGATCGGCAAGATCGCCGGGCGCGCCACTTATGGCCCGGACGACGAGATGGACTCGTTCCTTCCCGCAAGTTCGGTCACCGGGCGGGCCACGCTCGATGGGCGTCCCACGGTGATCCTGGCGGACGACTTCACCGTGCGTGGCGGGGCCTCAGATGCCTCGATCTGGCAGAAGATGGTCCAGATGATCAAGATGGCCGCCGAATACCGGATGCCGCTGGTCCAGATGATCGACGGCACGGGCGGCGGCGGCTCGGTCAAGTCGCTGGAGAAAGACCCGCGCACCTATATTCCCGAAACGCCCGGCTGGAACGAGATCGTGCACGGCATGACGCAAGTGCCATTCGTGTCGCTGGCGCTCGGCCCCTGCGCCGGCATGGGCGCGGGCCGTGTGGCGGCCAGCCATTTCTCGGTCATGGTGAAAGAGCTCAGCCAGGTGTTCGTGGCCGGTCCGCCGGTGGCGATTGCGCTGGGAGAGAATGTCACCAAGGAAGAACTCGGCGGCTGGAAGATCCAGGCGCAGAACGGCACGGTCGACAATGCGGTCGACACCGAAGCCGACGCCTTCATCGCGGCGCGGCGGTTCCTGTCCTACCTGCCCCCTTCCGTTCACGACCTGCCCGAGCGGGTGCAGCCGGGCGACGACCCGAAGCGCCGGGAGGAGAGCCTCATCTCCATCGTGCCGGCAGACGGCAAAACCCCTTACAAGCCGCGCAAGATTGTCGAAGCCACGGTTGACCGCGGCAGTTTCTTCGAGATCGGCAAGGAATGGGGACGCGGCATCGTCTGCGGCCTGGCCCGGATCGACGGCTATCCGGTCGGCATTCTGGCGGGCGACCCATTCTTTCTGGATGGGACGTGGACGGCGGATGTCTGCGAGAAGGTCTCCCGCCACATGGACCTCTGCTCCATGTTTCACCTGCCTGTGGTCCACTTTGTCGACTGCCCCGGCTTTGCCGTGGGCGTGAAAGCCGAGACTGCCGGCGTTACCCGCGCAGGCGTGCGCGCCATGACGGCCGTCTATCAGGCCGATGTGCCGGTTTGCTCCGTGGTTATCCGCAAGGCTTATGGCCTGGCCGGGTCTGCCATGATGAACCAGTCAAAGACCAAATGGCGCTATTGCTGGCCGAGCGGTGACTGGGGCAGCCTGCCCATGGCGGGCGGCATCGAGGCCGCCTTCCGCAAGGAACTGGCCGAAGCCGAAGACCCCGAAGCCCTGAAGGAACAGCTCTACCGCAAGTTCGAAGCGATCCGCTCGCCTTTCCGGACGGCGGAAAGTTTCCTCGCGGAGGAAATCATCGACCCGCGCGATACGCGTCCCCTTCTGGTGGATTTCGTCCAACATGCCTGGCGCGTGCTGACACCGGGCGAGCGCAAGATCGGCTACCGGCCCTGATTGCTCAGGACCGGGCCGTGCAATGGCTTAGATAGAGGTCAGGATTTCTTTCGCGGCGGCGTGGCACTTTTCGATCTCGTGATCGAGGCCGACGCAGATGCGCGTCCAGTTCGGCTTCTCGCTCCAGCGTTCGCCGACGACTTTCACACCGCGATCCATCATCTGTGCCGCGAAATCCTTCGCTGGCATGCCGACATCCATATAGATGAAGCTGCCCTGAGGGTCCGGCGCAATCGGACGGCCAAGGTCTGCCGCCATCGCGATCAGCTTGGCCCGGCCACGGATCATCTTTGCGCGCATGTCTTCGAAGTGCGCCGTGTCATCCAGGCTGGCCATGCCGGCCACGAGGCCGAGATGGTTCACGTTGGACAGGCGGCCCGTATTGCGCATGTCCATCGCCATGTCGGCTGGCATCAGGCCATAGCCGAGCCGCTGGCCCGCCATGCCGTAGATTTTCGAGAAGGTGCGCGCGACGATGACCGGTTTCCCGGCCGTCACGAATTCACTCATCACGCCAGCCGGGTAGTCATCCGCCATGTCGAGATAGGCCTCGTCGATGAAGACCGGCACCTTGGCGCTGACGTCTTCGATAAAGGCTTTCAGCTGGGCCGGCGGGATCGTCTTGCCGGTCGGGTTGTTCGGGTTGCAGATATAGACCGCGCCGGTGTCGGCGCTAACGCGGGTGGCGATCGCTTCCATGTCATAGCCCATGTCCGCCGTCAGCGGCATGTAGACGACTTCGGTGCCCGCCTGTTCGGCCACGCGCGGCACGCCTTCATAGGTGATGGCGGAGGTGATGATCTTGCCGCCCTTGACGTTCACCCAGTCGGAAAAGGCCGCGAGGATCGGGGTCGATCCGTTGGTGACCAGAACCTGTTCCGGCGCAACGCCTTCTTTGGCCGCGATCATTTCGGCGAACTTCATCACCGTCGGATAGGTGTAGCGGTAGAGATTGCCCGCTTCGGCCCGGATCGCCTCGACCGCCTTGGGCGACGGCCCGTAGGGGTTTTCGTTGGACGAGAGGATCGCGATCGCGTCCGGGTCGATCGCGTCATTTGCGGCCGGGGTCACGGCGCTCGCCGATTCCGAACAGGCCGACAGGGCGGTCGCGGCACCCACCGCGCCAGCGCCGGCCAGCAGCATCATGCTGCGGCGGGAGGGTGAAAACAGGGTATCTTCGGAAGGTCTGGTCATGGCATCGCCCCTTGAGTGTCTCGGAATCCGGCGCGCCTTCGATGCACCGGACAGGTCGAAGCCTGCAGCGCGCCCTGCACGCGGGACAACATAAAGTGCGTCCGGACGGGAAAATCCTTCCGGGAATGCATGCCCGATGACCAGAATCGCTCGCCACAGAGGCGAAAGTCCGGCCCAGCTGGCATGGCTCGTCCCGTTCCTGACAGCCGGGAGCCGCCGTAATTTTCCCGAATTCCAGCTACATCTCGCCCATTTCCGGGTATCAAGTCGAAACCTTGTCCAGTGGAGGGACGACCTATGACAACACGCACAACACTTCTGGCGGCCCTGTCCGTGCTGATGCTGGCGGCCTGTGGCGGGCCTGGCAGCAGCTATGACGCAGCCAATGAATCCCGTTCCATGGCTGCGCCGGCACCGATGGCCGAGGCAAAGCTTCAGGCGCTCATGCCGATGGACGGCAATCTCGATGAGGCCGGGGGCGCGGGCGGCGAAGCCCCGGCCGCCCAGCAATATATTGCCTATTCCCATTCGCTCGGCATGCGCCTGCCGGTGGCCGCGATCGAGCCGACGCTGCAGGGCCATGTCGATGCCTGCAACAAGGCCGGCCCGTCGGTCTGCATGGTGACCAATTCCTGGATGAATTCCTATTCGGAGGACGAGGCCTCCGCCTCGCTCTACCTGCGGGCAACGCCGGCCTGGATCGAACAGTTCCTGTCGGGCGCCGAAGCCGAGGCGAAGGCCGCCAAGGGCGAGATCACGAACCGCCAGACAACCGCCGAAGACCTCACCGTCTCGATCATCGACAGCGATGCCCGCCTCAAGGCCCAGCAGACCCTGCAGGCCCGGCTGGAACAGCTGCTGGCGGACCGGCCCGGCAAGCTGGGCGAATTGCTGGAAACGGAACGCGAGCTTGCCCGCGTCAATGGCGAGATCGACTCGCTGAAATCAACGCTCGCGGCCCTGCGCCTGCGCGTCGACATGAGCCAGCTGTCGGTGAGCTACGAGACCAAACGCAATCCTGTCTCGCAAGGCGCCCTGCAGCCGCTTGGCGATGCGTTCGGCAGCTTCTTCTACAATCTTGCCGGCGCGCTGGCCGCCGTGATCACGGCTTTTGCCATCGGACTGCCCTGGCTGATCCTGCTCGGCGGGTTCCTCTGGATCTGGCTGAAACTGATCTGGCCGCGTATCCGCCGCAAGAAAAGCTGAGGCTCCCCCGGAAAAACAAAGCCCCGCGGATCACTCCGCGGGGCTTTTCTTTGATCAGGCCTTCTCGGCGATCCGCTTTTTCGCCTTGGGCTTGGTGCGGCCGAGGAGAAGCCCTGCAATCTCCTTCGGTACGATCATCAGCATGTCGTGCACTGCGCGGTCCCAGTCATCGAGGATTTCCTTGGCGCGGACAGAGCCCGTGCGCCTTGCATGTTCCTCGATCAGCGCCTTGGCCTCGCCGATATGCTCGGTCGGCATTTCCGGCAGCGGATACCAGTCGATGGAGTCCGGGTTGGCAACGCGCTCGAACCGGTTGGTCGGATCCCAGATGAAGGCCGAGCCTCCGGTCATGCCGGCGCCGAAATTGTCGCCGACCGGGCCAAGGATAACAGCACGTCCATTGGTCATGTACTCACAGCCATTGGCGCCGCAGCCTTCGACCACCGTCTTCGCGCCGGAGTTGCGGACCGCAAAGCGCACACCCGCCGTGCCGGACGCAAACAACTTACCGCTGGTTGCGCCATAGAGACACGTATTACCGATGATCGCATCACCGGAGGCAGAGCGCCGGTCCTTCGGACGCGGCGCCACAACAATGGTCGCCCCGGAGAGGCCCTTGCCGACATAGTCATTGGCATCGCCGATGACTTCCAGCAGCAGGCCCTGTACCGCAAAGGCACCGAGTGACTGCCCGGCTGAGCCTTCCAGCCGGATGTGCAAACGGCCTTCCGGCAGCGCGTGCATGCCGAACTTGCGCGTGATGGCAGAACTGGACCGCGTGCCAATGGCGCGCATCGTGTTCTGCACATCATATTCGAGCTGCATCTTCTCGCTGCGCTCAAAGAAGGGCTCAGCATCGCGCAGGATCTGGGCGTCCAGCGTGTCAGGCACTTCCTCGCGATGGGTCGGCTGGTAGATGACAGGCTTGTCGGTATCGACCTGAACCAGAAGCGGATTGAGATCGAGGTCATCAAGATGCGTCGCGCCGCGGCTGACCTGTGCAAGCAGATCGGTGCGGCCAATGGCTTCGTCGAGGGATTTCAGGCCCAGTGAGGCCAGGATCTCGCGGACATCCTCGGCGATGAAGCTCATCAGGTTGACGACCTTCTCCGGCGTGCCGGTGAAGTGCGCACGCAGGGCTTCGTCCTGCACGCAGACGCCGACCGGGCACGTATTGGAATGGCACTGGCGCACCATGATACAGCCCATAGCGACCAGCGAGGCCGTACCGATGCCGTATTCCTCGGCCCCCAGCATCGCCGCGATGACAATGTCGCGGCCCGTGCGCAAGCCGCCATCGGTGCGCAGCGTGACCTTGTCGCGCAGATTATTGAGCGACAGGATCTGGTGCGCTTCCGCAAGCCCCATCTCCCAAGGCAGACCGGCATATTTGATCGAGGTCTGCGGGCTGGCGCCCGTGCCGCCGACGCCGGCGGCGATCAGGATGATGTCGGCTTTCGCCTTCGCAACGCCAGCAGCCACCGTGCCGACGCCCGACTGGGCAACCAGCTTCACGCAGACGCGGGCGTCCGGATTGATCTGCTTCAGATCGTAGATCAGCTGGGCCAGGTCTTCGATGGAATAGATGTCATGGTGCGGCGGCGGCGAGATCAGCGTCACACCGGGCGTTGCATGGCGCAGGCGCGCGATGAACTCGGTCACCTTGAAGCCGGGCAGCTGGCCGCCCTCGCCGGGCTTGGCGCCCTGGGCAATCTTGATCTCGATCTCGCGGCACTGGTTCAGATATTCCGCCGTCACGCCGAAGCGGCCCGACGCGATCTGTTTGACCGATGAGTTCATATTGTCGCCATTCGGCAGCGGCCGGTAGCGGGCGCGGTCTTCGCCGCCCTCGCCTGAGACCGACTTTGCGCCGATCCGGTTCATGGCAATGTTCAGCGTACCGTGCGCTTCAGGGCTGAGGGCGCCGAGCGACATGCCGGGCGTCACGAAGCGCTTGCGGATCTCGTTGATCGACTGAACCTGGTTCAGCGGCACCGGGGCTTTCAGGTGCTTGAAGTCCAGCAGATCCCGCAGCTGGATCGGGTCGCGATCACCAAGGGCGTCAGCGAATTTCCGGTACACGGAATAATCGCCCGTGTTGCAAGCCGTCTGGAGCGTGTGGATCAGCGTACCGTCGAGGGCGTGCGGCTCGTCATTCGCGCGCAGGCGATAGAAGCCGCCCACAGGCAGCGCAATGATGTCTTCATCGAACGCCATTTCATGACGCACCAGCGCATTCTCTTCGAGGCCTGCAAGGCCAAGACCGGAGATACGGCTGTTCATGCCGGGGAAATAGTCCGCCACCAGCGCGCGCGAGAGGCCAAGCGCCTCAAAGTTATAGCCGCCGCGATAGGAAGAGATCACCGAGATTCCCATCTTGGACATGATCTTCAGAAGGCCGGCTTCGACTGCCGCCTTGAAGTTCAGGACGCACTCGCCGAGCGGCATGTCACCATACAGCCCGCGCGCATGCCGGTCCGTGATCGCGTCCTGAGCGAGATAGGCATTGACGCAGGTCGCGCCGACACCGACCAGAACGGCAAAATAATGCGTGTCGAGACATTCAGACGAGCGCACCGTGATCGAGCAGAACGTTCGCAGCCCCTGCCCCACAAGGTGGGAGTGGACAGCACCCGTTGCCAGAATCATCGGGATCGCCGTCCGGGAAGATGACTGATACTGGTCTGTCAGGACGATATGCTCGCGGCCTTCACGCACCGCATCTTCGGCTTCCTGACGAATACGCGACAAAGCCTCTTTTAGAGCCGTGCCGTCGTTTTTCACGTCTTCTGCCGGGAAGGTGCAATCGATCTCCGTATAGGAGACGCCGAGACGGGTCAGCAGCCGGTCATACATGCCATTGGTCAGCACAGGGCTTTCCAGCACGAAGACTTCCTGTTGCGACTTGTCAGTGTCGAGCACGTTGCCGAGGTTCTTGAACCGCGTCTTGAGGCTCATCACGCGCTCTTCGCGCAACGGGTCAACCGGCGGGTTGGTCACCTGACTGAAATTCTGGCGGAAGAAGTGGCTCATTGGCCGGTAGTTGAACGACAGAACCGCCGGGGCCGTGTCATCGCCCATAGAGCCCAGCGCTTCCTTGCCAGCCTCCACCATGGGCGACAGGATAAGTTCCAGCGTTTCCAGCGTGTAGCCTGCCGCCGTCTGACGGCGGAGCAATTCTTCCTTGGCGAACATAGCCGGTTCGTCGCCGGGGCCGATCTCCGGCTCAAGCTCGGTCACCGCCGAAAGCCATTCCTCGTAAGGGGCCTGCGCGGCGAGGTAATCGACAATTTCCTTATGATCGTAGAACTTGCCGGTCTTCAGGTCTGCCGCGATCATGCCACCAGCCGGAATGGAGCCACGCTTTGCGACTTCATGATCGCCCAGCGGGCACATGCCGGTTTCAGAGCCGACCGCGAGGATACCGTCCGTGGTCAGTGCGTAGCGCAGCGGACGAAGACCATTGCGGTCAAGCCCGGCGATGGCCCAGCGGCCATCATACGCAGCAATACCGGCCGGGCCGTCCCACGGCTCCATGACCGAATTGCAGTAGTCATAAAGGGCGCGATGCGCGAGCGGCATCACTGAATCCCGTTTCGACCAGGCCTCGGGGATCAACATGGCCTTGGCCATCGGTGCCGGGCGGCCGGATTTGCAGAGCAGTTCCCACACGGCATCGAGCGCGCCGGAATCCGACGTGCCATCCGGAATGACCGGCTTCACGTCATCGACATGCTCGCCATAGGCTTCGGACACCATGCGGATCTCATGGCTCTTCATCCAGTTACGGTTGCCGCGCAGCGTGTTGATCTCGCCATTGTGCGCGATCATGCGGAACGGCTGTGCTAACGCCCATTGCGGGAACGTGTTGGTCGAATAGCGCTGGTGATAGATCGCAAAGGCAGAAACGAACTGCTCGTCCTGAAGGTCGATATAGAACCGGTCGATATCCTGCGCGAGGAACATGCCTTTATAGATCAACGAGGCATTGCTCAGCGAACAGATATAGAAGCTCGGGATCGCTGCTTCGCGGGCCCGGCGCTCAATGCGGCGGCGGCAGATGTAAAGCGCGCGCTCAAGCTCTTCAGATGAACGGCCGCGCGCGTCACGGAACATGATCTGCTCAATGGCGGGCCGTGTGTCCTTGGCCTTCTGGCCGATGAAGGACACGTCGATGGGCGGCTGGCGCCAGCCATAGATATAGAAGCCGAAATGCAGCACTTCGGTTTCGACCAGTGTGCGGGCAGCTTCCTGCGCAGCAAAGTCCGTACGCGGCAGGAAGATCTGGCCGACGCAGATCGGATCATCTGTGGGGTTATGGCCTGTGCGGGTAACGTGCTCACGGAAGAAGGCTTGCGGAACCTCAACGCGGATACCGGCGCCATCGCCGGTCTTGCCGTCCGCATCGACAGCGCCGCGATGCCACACGTTTTTCAAGGCCATGATGCCCATTTCCACGATCTCGCGGCGCGGCTTGCCATCGAGCGAGACGACGAGGCCGACGCCGCAGGCATCATGCTCGTCCGCCGGATCGTAGGCATGGCCGTCGATCAGCTTCTGGCGGTTGGCTTCGTATTGTTTTACATAATCTGACATCTGATTACTCCGCTGCCACTTTTGCAGCTCGTGTGTCTTGTTTCATGGCCTGGTGCATGGCTTCGGCGGCGTCACGTCCATCCTTGATGGCCCAGACGACGAGCGAGGCGCCACGTACGATATCGCCGGCGGCGTAAACGCCCGGCAGGCTGGTTTCCATGGTCGCATAGTCAACCTTCACCGCGCCCCAGCGGTTCACGGACAGAGCAGGTTCGTCGAATAGTGCTGGCAGGTCTTCCGGGTCAAAGCCCAGCGCCTTGATCACCATGTCTGCCTTCACATTGAAGGTCTCGCCGGTCTTCACCGGGCTCTGACGGCCGGAGGCATCCGGCTCACCCAGTTTCATGCGACCCGCGCGGACGCCCTTCGCCTTGCCTTTGGTGTCGAGCACAGCTTCCGGATTGGCGAGCCATTCGAAAACGACGTCTTCTTCCTCGGCGTTCTGCACTTCGCGCTGGCTGCCCGGCATGTTGGCCCGGTCACGGCGATAGAGACAGGTGACAGATTTCGCGCCCTGGCGGATCGCCGTGCGCACACAGTCCATCGCCGTATCACCGCCGCCGATGACCACGACGCGCTTGTCATTGGCGTCCAGTGTGCCAGCATCGAATTCCGGCACCGCGTCGCCAAAGCTCTTGCGGTTGGAGGCCGTCAGATAGTCCAGCGCCGCATGCACACCGTCTGAGCCGACGCCCGGACATTTCAGGTCCTTGGCGGCATAGACGCCGGTCGCGATCAGTACCGTGTCGTGGCTGTCGCGCAGCTTCTGCAGCGTCACTTTCTTGCCGACACGGGTGTTGAACTTGAACTTGATGCCGGAGTCTTCAAGCCGCTTGATGCGCCGCTCGACAATATCCTTCTCCAGCTTGAAGCCAGGAATGCCATAGACCAGCAGTCCGCCGCCCCGGTCATAGGCGTCATAGATGGTCACCTGATAGCCCTTGCGGCGCAGCTGTTCCGCTGCCGCAAGGCCAGCCGGGCCGGCCCCGATAATGCCAGCCGACTGCTTGCGCTCACGCACCGGCTTGATGGGGACAACCCAGCCTTCGTTCCACGCATTATCTGTGATGTATTTCTCGATCGACCCGATCGTCACCGTGCCGTGGCCGGATTGCTCGATCGTGCAGATGCCCTCGCACAGGCGATCCTGCGGACAGATGCGGCCGCAGATCTCAGGCATATTGTTGGTGGAGGAAGAAATCCGCCACGCCTCTTCGAGGCGGCCTTCGGCGGCAAGTTTCAGCCAGTCCGGGATATTGTTCTGCAATGGGCAGCCCTGCTGACAGAACGGTACGCCGCATTGCGAACAGCGCGACGCCTGCGCCTGGGCGGCACCGGTGCTGAACGGATCATAGATTTCCGAGAAATCCGCAGCCCGCTGTTTGGCAGCGCGCTTGTCCGGCATACTGCGCGGCACATGTGTGAATTTCAGCATCTTCTCCGCCATACCGGCCTCCTCACTACAGGTAAGGGGAATAGGACCACGTTCCGGTCACCGCAAGACGAATCTGCATTTTCGCATATCGATACGATACACGGTGGTAAAATATACCCCATCTTTGGCGGAGACGGAAAACTTTATTTCACCACTACATATCGAAATGATATTTTCAAAAATGCGTGCCTCCGCCGCCAAACCAAATTAGACCTCCCGTCAAAGCACTGAAAGGCCCGCCCGTTGTCACTGCTACAGCTTGCCATTATCGCGATCCTCCAGGGCATCACCGAATGGCTGCCAATCTCTTCGTCCGCCCATGTCCTGCTCGCGTCCGACACGTTTGGCGTGACCGGGCGCGATGAGTTGCTCATCAACGCCGTCTCCAATCTCGGCACACTGGCGGCGATGCTGATCTATTTCCGCAAGGATGTTGGTATGGCGATTGTCGGCGGCTTTGAGCTGATCGGCGCTCCGGTGACGAAGAAGCCTCTGTCGCAGGGCGCTCGCCTCGCTGCCTGCGTGATCGTCGCGACGCCCATCGCCCTCATTGCCGCCCTGCTCTACGAGGCAGTGCTGCCGCAGGAGATGCAGGACAGCCTGCGCAGCGTCTACACAGTTGCCGGCGCAACCATCGTCTTCGGCGCCCTCCTCTGGTGGGCTGATGTGGCCGGTCCGCGCGTGCGCAAGGAAGAGGACATGACGCTCGCTCACGCGGCCCTGATCGGCGCGACGCAGGCCATCGCCGCCATCATTCCCGGCACCAGCCGGTCCGGCATCACGATGACGGCGGCCCGCGCGCTCGGCTATGAGCGGACCGAAGCAGCCCGGATATCCATGCTGATCGGCGCGCCCATCCTGGCTGCCGCCGGTCTCTATGGGGCGTATGGTCTGTTCTCGGGCGACAGTGATGGCAGCGGCGTGCTGACGCTTCAGGACGGGATGGTGGTTGCCGCCATTGCCTTCATCACAGGCCTCGCCTCGATCTGGGGCCTGATGGCCCTGCTGCGCAGGATGAGCTTTCTGCCCTTCGTGTTGTACCGGTTCCTGCTGGGCGCCGTTCTGCTGCTCGGCTCGCCCCTGATCGGCCTGATCTAGGCTTCAGAGGCCTTGTGGAACTCGCCATAGGGGCGGAAGCGCCACAGATAGGTCGGCACGATCGACTCGATGGATTCCTGCGCCGTGATGCCAAGGTCCTTCAGCGTCAGGGCTTCATCGGCCACGACATTGTCGCTCTTCAGCATCTCGACCTGATCGCCGGTCACCGGAGGCTCACCCAGGAAGCCCCAGCAAAACGGCGGAATGTAACGCCAGACCGCCCCGGTCAGGAAACCGATAGGCTTGGCCATAAAGAATGGCAGACCGATCTTGAAGCGCGACCGGTCCGTCGTGCGGAAGATGAAGTCGTAGATCTCGTTCATCGTGTAGATGCCGGGGCCGCCAAGCTCATACGTCTTGCCGGCCGCCTCGCCATTATCGACCGCAACCGCAATCGCCTCAGCAACGTCGCCCGCATAGACCGGCTGCATCTTTGTCTTGCCGCCACCAATGGCCGGCATCAGCGGCGCGAAGCGCGCCATGTTGGCGAATTTGTTGAAAAAGCCGTCTTCAGGTCCGAACACGACCGATGGCCGCAGAATCGTGGCCGTCGGGATGGAGGCGCGCACAGCCGCCTCGGCTTCCGCCTTGGACCTGGCATAGGCAGACTTGGATTCCGCATCTGCGCCGATGGCCGACACTTGGACGAAACGGGTAATTCCCATCTTAGCGGCCACTTCAGCGACCAGAGCCGCGCCTTCAGCCTGCGTCGAATGGAAAGTCTGCCTGCCCTTCTCAACCAGCACGCCAACCAGGTTGACCACGGCGTCGGCGCCTTCCAGCGCGCGCTCGATCGAGGCCCGGTCGCGGATATTGGCCTGGGCGATGTCGACCCAGCCCGGCGCGCCAGCCAGACGCACATCGCCAGCCAGGTTCACACGCCGGCAGGCCACGCGCACGCGCCAGCCCTTTTTCACGAGTTCGCGGGCCGCATAGCGTCCGATAAACCCCGAACCGCCGAAAATGGTCACCAAGCCTTTGGTCATTTGGTCAAACCCTGCCTGAACAGTTGATTTGTCGCCTTTCACCACACGCCGGGGGGCGTGTCCATGGCCCCCGTGCGGGGCGCATCAGCGTATTCGCACCTGCACGCAAACACAGCAGATGCGGCTTCCCGCATCTCGCCGATTGACACCGGCGCGCCGTTGGCTTTATGACGCGCCTTCCCTGCTCCTCGGAGCAGTGTTCCATCGCCCAGATGGCGGAATTGGTAGACGCGCTACGTTCAGGTCGTAGTTCTCGCAAGGGAGTGGAGGTTCGAGTCCTCTTCTGCACCAAACCCTGCTTCGGCAGGGTTTTTTATTGTCCAAATTTGTGGTTCGGGGTGCGCTGTCGGGTGGCGAACCAGTCAGTGAAGGCGCCCTGTTCTTCCTGGGTCATGTGCAGATAGAGTTTTGAGCGGCGGCGGAGCACATCTTCGGCGGTGCCGGCGAATTCCTGTTCGATCAGCCAGGTGACTTCACGTTCTGTGAGGCCGCCGCCGAATTCCCGCCCGAGGTCTGACATGCTCGCCGCATCGCCCAGCAAAGCGCGGGCGCGTGTGCCGTAGGCGCGGGCAAGCCGCGTCAGGAGTTCGATGGGCAGGTGCGGATAAGCGATCACAATGCCGGAGAGGAACGCGTCGAAATTGGCCGCCGCAATATCGCCGCCCGGCAGGCTGGCCTGTTTCGTCCAGGCGTGCGGCAAGCCTTCGAACACGGGGGCAAGTTCCGCCACCGCTTCCTCCGCAAGTTCGCGATACGTGGTGATCTTGCCGCCAAAGACAGACAGGATCGGTGCGCCGTCATCGCTGTCATAGTGCAGCACATAATCCCGCGTGACCTTTGAGGCAGATGCCGCGTGGTCATCATAGAGCGGGCGCACGCCGGAATAGGTGGCGACGACATCGGCCGGCGTGATGGCGCGCTGATAGTATTCGCTGGCGCCAGCGCAGAGATACTCGATCTCTTCCTGACTGATCTCCACCTTGTCCTTGTCGGCGGTGTACGGAATATCGGTCGTCCCGATCAGGGTGAACTCGCCGCGCTCATACGGAATCGCGAACATGATCCGCCCGTCGCCGTTCTGGAAGAAATAGGCGTGCTCGCCGTCATGCCATTTGGGCACGATGATGTGGCTGCCCTTGACGAGGCGGAGATGGGTGGCATTGGCGCCGGGCTGAGCCAGGCCGAGGATCGCATCGACCCAGCCGCCTGCGGCGTTGACCACCGCCTTGAAGCTGCGTGTCTCGATGCCCCGCTCCGAGGAAAGTTCGGCTTCCCAATAATCTTCGTGGCGCACCAGTTTCGTGCAGGCTGTGCGGGTCAGCACGTCTGCGCCGCGTTCTTTCGCATCGACGGCGTTCAGCACCACGAGACGCGAATCCTCGACCCAGCAGTCTGAATATTCGAAGGCGAGGCGGAACTCGTCTTTCAGCGGGTCCAGCTTGTCGGTCTTGCCGCGACGCAGAACCTTTGTCGGCGGCAGCATCTTCCGGCCACCCAGATGGTCGTAGAGGAACAGGCCGAGCCGGATCAGCCAGGCCGGGCGCTGGTCCTTGTCATGTGGCAGCACGAACCGCATTGGCCAGATGATGTGCGGCGCCGCGCGCAGCAGGATTTCCCGCTCGATCAACGCTTTGCGCACCAGCGCGAAATCGTACATTTCCAGATAGCGCAATCCGCCATGGATCAGTTTGGTGCTGGCAGAGGACGTGTGCTGGGCGAGATCGTCTTTCTCCACCAGCACGACATCGAGCCCGCGCCCCGCTGCATCGCGTGCGATGCCCGTGCCGTTGATGCCCCCGCCGATGACCAGCAGATCGTGCACGCGGCCCCTCAGCCTTTCATCAGGCCGGAAGCCTTGAGCAGCTTTCCGGCGCGCAGCACGCGCTGCAGCTTGTCTTCGGACGAACGGTCGCCCTGATTGGAGTCCGGGTGGAAGCGGCGGACATATTCGGCATAGCGCGCCCGGATTTCAGTTGAGGTCGCCTCGACTTCGAGGTCCAGTTCTCGCAGCGCCCGCACCTGCAGGCTGGAGCGCCGGGAAGAGGCCGCATTGCCGGTCGCCTCGGCGATGTCGTCCACATCAAAGAAGCGGCGGCCAGCCCAGCGGCGCGGATCGAACTGATCGGCAGCTTTCTTGCCCCCCATCGGGCCAGAGCCGAATCGCCAGGTGCGCTTGTGGCCAAACCGCTCGGCTCGGGCAAAGGCGGCGGCTTCGGCCTGCGACATGCCTTCAAAGAAATTGAAGCTGCGATTGTACTCGGCGGCATGGCGGACACAGAAATGGTGCCGCCCCTTCCCGCCCCGCTTGGGCGCCGGATGCGTGCCTTCGAGGTCACAGCCCTTGTGGTCGCAGACCTTTGTCTTGCGCGCACGGGCCCTCGAGACCTCTTCGGCCGGAGGGTTCACCCTTATGTCGGTGAACTTTACGCGGTAGGAGAATGGGTCGCCGTCTGACATGGGACGGCATAATAGGGAGCCCGCGTTAAAGATGCCACAACCGACTGACAGACAGACGCGAATTCATGACCTGCTGACGGAGGCTTTTGAGCCTTTGGAGCTGGAAATCACCGATGACAGCGCCAAACATGCCGGTCATGCGGGCGCCGCACCCGGCGGCGAGACACATTACTCGGTGCGAATCACTTCGGCTGCGTTCGAAGGCCTGTCCCGGGTTCAGGTCCAGCGCACGGTGATGATGGTTCTGCAGAGCGAGTTCGACACCGGGCTGCACGCCCTCTCGCTTAAGGCGAACGCGCCGTAAACCTTGAATCTTTCTGACTCCACGGAACGCTCCGGCGAGCTGCACGTATTCTCCTCAACACCGTCGAGGAGAACGGGTGATGGTTGGCAGAACATATCTCGCGGCTCTGGCCGCATACGCCTTCGTATGCACGGCGTCCGCACAAGAGGCGGGCCAAATGACCGGCAGAGGGCTTGATCTGGGCATGTTGCACTGGATTCGCGACACCGTGTGCACACCGGGCGAGGAAATCCTCTTCATCCCGGTCTCGAATGACGTTCCGACGCGCGAGCGGACCTATGCGGTCGTGCCCGCCGCACATCTCGACACGATCACCGCCCATATTGTGACCAAGAAACAGCGCACTTGGCTGACCCGTAATGGCTGCAGCACGGATCCAGTGGCACCCCAGCAGGTGACGGCACAGCTAACGTCAGACGCGCCAGGCCAGAGTGAGTTCTAGGCCGTCTCAGCTTCGGAAATGTTCAGCCCGGTCACCTGGTTGCGCTGACGGCGCAGAACATTGAACCGGTAGCCATGGAAGACGAAGCTCTGCCCCGCTTCCGGAATGGTCTGCGCTTCGTGGATGACAAGGCCCGCCACGGTAACGGCTTCCTCATCTGGCAAATTCCAGTTCATGGCGCGGTTCACATCGCGGATCGGCACCCAGCCATCGACATTGACCGAGCCATCTTCCTGCGGGCGGACACCCTGAACGGCAATGTCGTGCTCGTCATTGATCGACCCGACGATCTCTTCGAGAATGTCTTCCAGCGTGATCAGGCCCTGCAACTCACCATATTCATCGATCACGAGCGCGAAATGGCTGCGTTCTTTCAGGAACGCGTCGAGCTGGTCCTGCACGGGGGTCGTTTCCGGTACAAACCAGGGTTTGCGCATGATCGCATCAAGGTCGAGATCCGCCAGATTGCCGCCCAGCGGGATGATCGCGCGCAGCAGGTCCTTTGCGTGCAGGATGCCGACAATCTCTTCTTTTTCACCCAGATAAAGCGGGATACGGGTGTGTGGGCTGGCCAGCGCCTTCATCACCAGCTGGCGCGGATCAAGCTCGGCGCTCAGCATCTTGATGTTTTTGCGGTGGATCATGACGTCTTCAACCGTCAGGTCCTTCAGGTCGAGCGCGCCGACCAGGCGTTGGCGGTCAGCCGCATCAACACCGCCTTCAGAGGCATGAAGGTCGATCGCGCCGCGGATTTCCTCATCTGCTGTCATCGTTTCGGCCGGAGCGCCGAGGCCGAGCAGCTTCAGTGTGAAGGAAACGATCATCTGAATCAGTTTCACGATCCAGGAGGCGACCGCGACCAGAACGGAAATAATCCCCGCCACCTTCATCGCCGTCGCATCGGGTCGGCTGATCGCATAGGTTTTCGGCATGACCTCGGCAAAGACGAGGACAAGGATCGTCATCACGCCCGTCGCCATGGCCAGCGCCATACCGCCTGGTCCGAACAATTGCGTAAACAGCGACGTCGCCAGCACCGAGGCCAGAATGTTGACCACGTTGTTGCCAAGCAGGATCGAGCCGATCAGGCCTTCCCGGTTGGAGATCAGCCGGTTCACGGCCTCAGCCCGCTTGTCGCCATCCTTTTCGAGGGCGTGCATGCGCGCACGTGAGGCCGCCGTCAGGGCCGTCTCGGACCCCGAGAAAAAGCCTGACAGCGCGAGCAACACGGCGATGGCGATGATGTAACCGGCAATCATGTGCCCGTTTTACTCCTGTTATACTTCAAGCGTCTCACTGCGGAGGAATGTCTCAACCGCCCCGAGATCGGCATCGGGATGGATATAGGCCCTCCCTATTCCCTTCGCGAGAATGAGCGGGACTTTGCCACCACTCGCCTTCTTGTCCTGTTGCATCAGCATGACCAGCTGTTTCGCCGTATAGGCCCCGCCCTGACGGCCAGGGATAGCCGCCTGAAGGCCGGAGGCTTCCAGAACGCGGCGCACCCGCGCCGCATCTTCAGGCGGCGTGATGCCAGCCGCCGCGCCATACCGGAAGGCGAGCGCCATGCCGATCGAGACGGCTTCGCCGTGCAAAAGATCAGGCCGGTAATCATTCGCCGCTTCCAGCGCATGACCGAATGTGTGGCCAAGGTTCAGCAGTGCGCGCACACCCTTTTCGGTCTCGTCCTCTGCGACGATGGCCGCTTTTGCCCGGCAGCTGACGGCGACCGCGTAAGTGATCGCATCGGCCTCAAGCGCCAGCACACGCGGGCCGTTCGCTTCCAGCCAGTCAAAGAAGGCCGGGTCATTGATCAGGCCGTATTTGACGATCTCGGCATAGCCTGCCCGCAATTCGCGCGCTGGCAGTGTCTCAAGCAGTTCGGTGTCAGCGATGACCAGACGCGGCTGATAAAATGCCCCGATCAGGTTCTTGCCGCGCGGACTGTTCACCGCCGTCTTGCCGCCAACAGAAGAATCAACCTGCGCCAGCAGCGTCGTCGGCACCTGCACAAAGCCCATGCCGCGCTTCATCAGGCTGGCCGACAGGCCGGCAATATCCCCGATCACGCCGCCGCCAAGGGCGACCAGTATGTCAGACCGGTCGGCCCCGCCTTCCAGAAGCCAGTCCAGAATGGCTTCGAGATTGGTGAAGCTCTTGGTCTTCTCGCCGGGCGTGAGGGCGAGCCAGCTGGACGAGACGCCGGAGGCTGTCAGCGCCGCTTCGACACGCGCACGGTGGGCGGCCTGAACATTTTCATCGGTCAGCACGAAGACGCGCTTCTGCTTCAGCATCGCCGCGAGGCGCGGGCCAAGTTCTGCGAGGGCGCCGTGGCCGACAAGAATATCGTAAGACCGCGTACCAAGATCGACGGGCACGGTTTCCAGTTCGGGAGACGTCAGGCTCATTTTGGGGTCCAGGTGTTCAGGGCCTTGAGGATGGCATTCACCGTGTTCGAGTGCGGACCATCCTTGGAATGCACGACAAGATCGGCCTGCGAATAGATCGGCTCACGCTCGGCCAGAAGGTTGGTCAGCACGCTTTTGGCGTCGCCGCGCTTCAACAGGGGCCGCGTATCGCGCTTCTGCACCCGCTTCCACAGGGTTTCGAGATCAGCATTCAGCCAGACCGTCACCGCATGTTCCCGCATCAGTTCGCGCGTCTCTGCATTGAGATAGGCCCCGCCCCCCGTCGCCAGCACGTGTGGCGGCATGGCCAGCAGGCGTTTCAGCACCTGTTGCTCCCCGCGCCGGAAGTCTTCTTCCCCGTGCAGGGCAAAAATGTCCGAGATCGACAGGTTGGCCGCCTTCTCGATCTCCGAATCGCTGTCATAAAAGACCCGGCCCAGCTTTTCAGCCAGCCGCCGGCCAACCGTGGACTTGCCCGCGCCCATCAGGCCGACAAGCGCAATTGTCCGCGACTCAAAGGGAAGAGCCGCAGATTGTTCCTCCGCTGGACTGTCGGTGTCAGAAGGCATTCTGGACTTTCATGGCCGGTTCAGTTCATTTCCTATAGAGACGGTGAGGCCTTCGCAATTGGTGAAGGTGGACCGAAAAGCAACCTACACAACCCAAAGGTGTGATCCCATGCGCAAATTCCTTATTCTGCTTGGCATCGTGGCGGTGGTTGGGCTGGCCGGCCTGTGGTGGCTGGGGACCAAAGCCGAACAGGGCAAGCCGGGCCCCGGCGAAATCCGGATCGAGGTCCAAGATGTGGTCTAAACAGGCCCTTGCTGGCGCAGCATTTGCGGCGCTGCTGACATTTCCGGCACACGCACAGATCGAAGACAGCTGGCTCGAACAGGTCGATCCCTGGGGAATAAGCTATCTTGCCGAGAGTGAACCGGCCCTGCCCACGGGCATGTGGCGCGGCGCGCGGGGCGAAGACCTGCTGGCCCTGATGCAGACTGCCCGCACCAGAGGGCTGACCCCGGCAGAACAAATGCTCATGCGGCGGCTGGTCCTTTCTGCAGGGCGCGCCCCAGCAGGCGAAGACCGCGACGCCCTCCTGGCCGAACGCGCCCGCATCGCCTTTGAGCTGGGTGAAGCCGCCGCCGCTGCCGGGCAACTCTCCCGGCTGGATATGCCCCCCTCCGGCATGGACCCGGCTGCCATGGCTGCCGATCTCAATCTCGCACTCGGCAACGAGGCGACCGCCTGCGAGTCTCTGACCGCGCCGGACCTGGCAGGCGATTACTGGGCGAAGCTGCGCGCCGTCTGTGCTGCGCTGTCGGGAAATACGTCAGGCGCCGAACTCGCCATGGAAATGGCCCAGACCCAGGGCGTGAAAGACAGTTGGCTCGCCAGCGCCATCTTCGCCATGTCCGGCGTTACCCCCAATCCGCCCAAAGCCAAGTTCGACACCGGGCTGGACTTTGCCATGTCCACCCGCGCCGTCCTGGAAGTCACCCCCGAAGCCGTGCCCGAAGACCGGCCGGACATCGCCGCTGCCATGGCCCGGCGCAAACTGATGCCGCCCGCCGTGCGCGTGAAAGCGGCCCAGCTTGCCGCAGAAGCAGGCCTGATCAGTGCGGATGAGTTCCGCATCGCGTATAATTCTGCCCTGTCCGCAGACGGGTTTGAACCCGCGACCCTTCTGGGCCATGCCGTGTTCATCTCCGCAGACGGCATGACGAGCGAAGCTGAAAAGTCCGACGCCATTGCCGCCGCCCTGGAGGAAGCCTCCGACAGTCCGGCACGCTTTGTTGCCGCATCCGGCCTGCTCAAAGGCGCCATGGCACGCCTGTCGCGCGATGATGCGAGCGAAGAGACCGCCTTCCTCTTCGCCCGGGCGAACATCGCCGCCGGTGAACTCGCCGAAGCTATCCGCTGGATGACCCCGCCCACCCCGGAGCCTGTGCCAGAACCCGCACCCGAAATTGCCCCAACCGACGATGCCGTCGATCTTGCGGCAGATGAGACCGCCGACACTCCGGAAACGGATGTCGCAGAAGATATTGTCGAGGCGGAGGCTGACACGCCGGTCGCAGACGCCACTGAAGACCTTGCAGATCCGGCAACAGAAAACCTGTTCTCCGAACCGGAACCTGCGCCTGAGCCCGAACCCATCCCGCCCACATTCGAAATGGCATGGATCAGCGCGCTGGCCGTCTTGTCCGATTCAAAAGCTGACAAGGACACGATCAACGACACCGCGCAGATGCTGATGGATGCGGCCCGGACTGAAGAGGAAATGCAGGAAGCCGCCCGCATGTTTGCGCTGTGGACGGCGGCCGGCACCGCGCCGCCATCTGACGCACGCGCATTCCTTTCCTCCGAAAGCCCTACGGATGACAGCTCATCCGCGCCCGGCGACGCAATCGCTGTCTGGGCAGCGGAGCGATCCGGCACCGCTGCCGAAGTCGTGCTGCGTGCGCTGACTCTGACGAATGGTGACCCGTCGGAACTGGGTCTAACCGACCTCACCCTCGTGCTCGGCGCCCTGCAGGACATTGGCGCAAAGGACGCCGCCCGTCTCCTCGCGCTGGAAGCAACAGGCTACTGGAAATCCGGGCGCTGACCTTGCGTCCATCTTGATCTCTTCCGCAAAAGGCAGATGCTGGCGGGCAGGAGTTCAAGTGACCCGTCCAAGAGGTCCGAGGGAGGAAACCATGAGATATCTGGCACAGGCCAGCCTGGCCGCGCTATTGCTGGCGGGGGCCTGCAAGGCACCGCAGGATACGGTCACCGCACCTGACACAATAGACACCACCGCCAGTCTGGTGGAAACCGGCGGGGATCTTCCGCTCGCAGCTGCCCCCTCAGACCGCGTCGCCCTGTTCGGCGACCTCCACGTGCATACCGGCCAATCCTTCGACGCGTTCATCTCAAATGTCCGCGCAACGCCGGAAGACGCGTATCGCTTCGCAAAGGGTGAGAAGCTTCGCATCGACGCCGGATACGAGATCCAGCTCACCAGCCCGCTCGACTTTCTGGCCGTCACCGATCATGGCGAATACATGGGCATCATGCCGTCCATGGCGACGCCCGGCTCCGCCCTGTCGCAAACAGCCTTCGCAAAGACCGTGTTCGGACCTGAGGCAGAGAACCCGGCCCAGTCCTTCCAGAATGTCGGTCTCACCATCGTCTCTGGCGAAGAAATTGAAGAGATCTACGATCGCGACGTGATCGACTCTGCCTGGCACCGGGCGATCGAAGCCGCCGAGCGCAACTACGAGCCCGGCAAGTTCACGACCTTCTCAGGCTATGAATTCACCGCCATGACGCAGGTGATGGACTCGAAAATCCCCGCCGCCGCCAACCTGCACCGCAATGTCATCTTTCGCGGCGCCGCGCCGGACCGGCTGTTCTCCACGCTCGACTCGACCAATCCGGAAGACCTCTGGGCCTGGATGGATGCCCAGCGCATTGATGGCCTGGATGTCATGTCCATCCCGCACAATTCCAATGCCTCGAACGGAGAGATGTTCGCCGCCGAGACCTATGAGGGCGGCGCTCTGACGGCGGACTATGCCGTCACCCGGATGCGCAACGAGCCTGTGATGGAGATCACCCAGATCAAGGGCACATCAGAGACCCACCCATCCCTTTCGCCGAATGACGAATGGTCGAATTTCGAACTCTACGACACGTTCATCGGCAGCGCGGCGAAGTCCTCTCCGCATATCGGAGACTATGCCCGCACGGCGCTCGCCCGCGGCCTGGGCCTCGCCGACACGGAAGGGTTCAACCCCTACAAATTCGGCTTCATCGGCTCCAGCGATACGCATATCGGCGCCGGCCCGTTCATCGAGGAAAAATTCTGGGGCAAGTTCCCGGCAGACGGCGCAAACCCTGAGGCACGCCATTCCATTCCGCCGGATGGTGCGAAGACCTGGGACGCCACTGAGGCAGAAGCTTCCATTCCGGCTGACGGTGTCATGCAACCAAACATGCGCCGCCTGCTGGCGGCCAGCCAGTACAGCGCGTCCGGTCTTGCCGGTGTGTGGGCGGATGAAAACACGCGCGAAGCCATCTTCGATGCCATCCGCCGCAAGGAAACGTTCGGGACGTCCGGCCCGCGCCTGAAGGCCCGCATGTTTGCGAGCTTTGACTTTGACGAAACCATCCTGAGTGATCCAAACCTTGTCGCCACGGCCTATGCGACCGGCGTGCCGCAAGGCGGCGAGCTTTCCGGAACGGGCGCTGCGCCCTCGATCCTCGCCTGGGCAATGCGCGATCCGGATTCCTATCCGCTGCAGCGCCTGCAAGTGGTGAAAGTCTGGACCGATGCCGACGGCACCGCGCATGAGGCGCTCTATGATGCGGCCTGTTCAGGCGGCGCCCTGCCCGACCCGGAAACCCACCTGTGCGCGGACAATGGCGCCAGCGTCGACATCTCCGACTGCTCCACGAATGACGGAACCGGCGTGGGAGAGATCAAGGCCCTGTGGACCGATCCGGATTTCGATCCGGCCCGGCGCTCGGCCTATTATGTCCGCGTGCTGGAGAACCCGTCCTGCCGCTGGTCAACCTGGGATGCTGCCCGCAATGGCACGCCGCCCAATCCGGACATGCCGGTCCTGATCCAGGAACGCGCCTGGACCAGTCCCGTCTGGTACAATCCGCAGGACTGACACAATTTCGCCAGACCGGCGGGACATGAGACCGGTCCTGCGTCAGGCAGGTCCGGTTTTCCGTCCGCATTTCAGGTGTTCCATGCCAGAGTTTTCCATCACCGGCGATATCGCCCACGTCATCCAGATCGCCATCGCGCCGGTTTTCCTGTTGGCCGGCATTGGCGCACTGCTGAACGTGATGACCAACAGGCTGGGCCGCGTCGTCGATCGCTGGCGCGCGCTGGAAGAGGCTCTGCCAAGCAGTGACGAGGACATCCGGCGCCTCCTGTTCGCGGAACTCAAATTGCTCGACCGCCGCATGGCGCACAGCAACCGGGCCATCGCGCTATGCGTGTTGGCCGCCCTGCTCGTCTGCGTCGTGATCATGTTCCTGTTCACCGGGTTGCTGCTGCACTTCCCGGTCACGCAGGCCGTCGCAATCCTGTTCGTGGCGACCATGGGCCTGCTGGTAGCCGGATTGTTATCCTTTCTTCTGGAGATCCGCATTTCCAGCAAAACACTGCGCGTGGCCCGTGAGGTTCTGAAGCGCGAGCTGTAAGACAGCTCCGCGCCGTCATTCACATCCTTTCAACCCGCTTGTGTCAGTCTGGTGAAATGTCAGATCGCGCGCGTATTGAAGCCTTCCTTGAAATGATGTCCGCCGAGCGGGGCGCAGCCGTCAACACGCTCGACGCCTATGGCCGTGACCTGTTGGACGCATCCGAGTTCTGCGCGGGCGGGCTGGAAACCGCTTCGGCGCGAGACCTTGCCGGCTGGCTGGCAGACCTGTCCGCGCGCGGCATGGCGCCGTCTTCTCAGGCAAGGAAACTGTCCGCCGCCCGGCGCTTCTTCCGCTTCCTGTTCGAGGAAGGCGACCGCAAGGACGACCCGACCGCAAAGCTGGACGGGCCAAAGCCCGGCCGTGACGTTCCGGATGTGCTCTCCCGCGAAGAAATGAAGCGTCTGATCGATGCCTGCGGCGAAGACCTCCGCCTGAAGGCCCTCGTGGAACTGCTCTACGGCGCGGGCCTGCGCGTAACGGAACTCGTCTCCCTGACGCTCGGCTCCCTGCCCCGCCGCAAGGGCGAGCGCTGGGTCACCCGCGACGTGATCATCCGGGGCAAAGGCGGCAAGGAACGGCTCTGCCCTCTCGGCGGTCCGGCGCTGGATGCCCTTTCAGACTGGCTGGCCGTACGCGAACAACACTTGCCCAAAGGTAGCCTCGCCCGGACCCGCGCAGAGAAGTTCGTCTTCCCCTCGCGTGGCAAGGAAGGTCACCTGACCCGCCGCCGCCTTGGCCAGCTTCTGGAAGAGCTCGCCATGATGGCCGGTATCCGGACAGACCGGGTCCACCCGCACGCCCTGCGCCATGCCTATGCCACGCATCTCCTCATGGGCGGTGCGGACCTGCGCAGTGTACAGACCCTGCTTGGCCACGCCGACATCGCCACAACCCAGATCTACACCCACGTCATCACAGACGAACTGGCCGAGCTCCTCGAAACCGCCCACCCGCTGGCCCGCAGCTAAAGGCGCTTGCGATCAGGCGTCGCTGGGACAATATAGCTCGCATCAGACTTGGAGTGTCCCCATGGGTCCCACGATCAAAGCGCTCATCCCGGCCGTTCTCCTGACCGAAATTGCAGCCATTGTGTTCTTTACCGCCACCTGGGCAATCCTGGCGGAAATGCATTTTGGCAAGTCGGTCATTCTCGGCGGCGAAGCTGTGACCGCGATTGGCGTTGCCGCCATCGCCGTGGCCGTGTTCCGCCGCGCCATCCGCTCCGAAAAGCAGATGGCCACCGTCAATATCACCGACAACTAAGCCTTTTCCCGGCCCTTCAGATCAGATGTCCAGACCACCCGATCCGCGGGTCTGGATCCAGAAGGCGTGGATGACACCCGGCAGCCAGCCAATCAGCGTCAGCAGGATGTTCAGCAGAAGCTGAAGCCCGATTCCCTCCTTGAGGGCGACTGGGAGAGGCGGCAACAGAATGGTGAGCAGGATCATCAAAATCGACATGGCGCGTCATTTCCTTTGAGCTTCTTAAGGGACTGAACGTGCCGTTACGGCACTTGTTCCCTCTACGGTGTCGCGGCCAATTGGCGGTTTGACGCGTTGCAACATTGGCCGTAGGCCTTGGCCCGCAAGTCAGGGGTAGTAAACATGTCGCAGAAAACACCGCGCAACTTCTTCAAATCGCTCGCCATCGGCGCACCCGAACCAATGCGGGAGCTGCCGGTCAAGCTGGAGCGGATGATCCATTTCGTGCCGCCGCACCTCGACAAGGTACGCGCCAAGGTGCCGGACATGGCCCCCGGCGTCGACGTGATCCTCGCCAACCTGGAAGACGCGATCCCGGCCGATGCCAAGGATGCCGCTCGCGCTGGCGCCATCGAAATGGCCAACATGTATGACTGGCAGGGCAAAGGCACCGGCTTCTGGAGCCGCGTGAACTGCCTGAACTCCCCCTGGTTCCAGGAAGACGTTTCGCAGCTTGTCCTGAACGCCGGTCACCAGCTGGACGTGATCATGCTGCCCAAGGTCGAAGGCCCGTGGGACATCCACTTCGCTGACCAGTATGTCGCCCAGCTTGAAGCAAAAGCGGGCCTCACCCGCCCGATCCTGTTCCACGCCATTCTCGAAACCGCCGAAGGCATGGCCCGCGTCGAAGAGATCGCCCTCGCCTCCCCGCGCATGCAGGGCATCTCGCTTGGCCCGGCAGACCTGGCTGCGAACCGCAAGATGAAGACGACCCGCGTCGGCGGCGGCCACCCTTTCTACCGCGTGATCGATGACCCGACCGAAGATGGCAGCCCTCGCGCCAGCGCCCAGCAGGATCCATGGCACTACACGATCGCCCGCATGGTCGACGCTTGCCGCATGGCTGGCATCAACGCCTTCTACGGCCCGTTCGGCGACATTGCCGACCTCGACGCCTGCGAACAGCAGTTCCGCAATGCCTTCCTGCTCGGCTGCGCCGGCACGTGGAGCCTGCACCCGAGCCAGATTGCCATCGCCAAGCGCGTGTTCAGCCCGGATCCCGGCGAAGTGAAGTTCGCCCGCAAGATTCTCGCCGCCATGCCGGACGGCACAGGCGTCGCCATGATTGACGGCAAGATGCAGGACGATGCGACCTGGAAACAGGCCAAGGTGATTTCCGACCTCGCCGATCTCGTCGCCTCGAAGGACCCTGACCTTGCGGCTGCCTACGAGGCATAATCAGGCCCTTTTCCTGCCCTCACCGCGTGCTAGGCTGTCAGAAATGAAAGCCGGAGCAGACTCTTGAGCGCCAGAACCACACTATTTGCCGCCGCCCTGTTTTTCGCAGCAGGGTGTGCAGCACCTGCTCCGGGCGTATCCGACAATGCAGGAGAGCCATCCATGGCGTCGCAGTTCGACAAGTCCGCCTCGTCCGAAGCGGTAGAGAAGGCAGCTTCCAATGCGACCCGCACCGGCCAGAACACGTATGGTGAAGGCTGCGCGGCGCTGCGAAAGCAACTGGATGCAACGCCGCTGCCCGATGACATGCTGGCGCGCGTGAATGAAAGCGATGTCGCCAAGCTGGATGGCCTGGCGCACCCGCCGATCCTCTCCGCCGAATCGATCCCGCTGCCGTCAGACCTCAAGGCCCTGCGCAAGAGCGCCGTGTGCGATCTTGTCTTCGACATCGACGAAACCGGTATGGCGCGCACACCGCAAGCCCGTTGTTCCGACCCCGCCTTCGAAGCCCACGCCCTGGCCACGCTCGCCGGGATTCGTTTTGACCCCTACATTTGGAACGGTCGGGCACTGCCCGTGTCCGGCGTCCTGATGCCCATGGAGTTTTGTACCGTTGCATAAGCACCTGATCCCGATGACCGGACACTCACCCAACCTGCAACGCTGGTTTGACTGGATGGACCGCGACCACTCGCCGGGCGGCCTGTCGCCCCTGCTCGCCGATGAGGTCGTGTTCAAAAGCCCCGTCGTGCACACGCCGCAGGAAGGCAAGATGATCACCATGGGCTATCTGCTGGCTGCGGGTGAGACGCTCGGAAATGACAGCTTTCGCTATACCCGCGTGTTCGATTGCGGCGACAAGGCCGTGCTGGAATTCGAAACCGAGATGGACGGCATCCTCGTCAACGGCGTCGACATGATCGAATGGAACGATGACGGTCAGATCACGGACTTCAAGGTCATGGTGCGCCCCCTGAAAGCAATCCAGACAGTTCATGCCGCCATGGGCGCCATGCTTGCAAAGATGAAGGCCGGCGCGTGAGCCCACAGACATTGATGACCGACCGCCTGATCCTCCGCCCGTTCGAGGAAGGTGACTTTCCGCACGCAGCTGCCATGTGGGGCGATGAAGACGTTGTCCGCTTTATCGGCGGCGTCATCCGCAGCCCGCAGGACGTCTGGTTCGCGTCCGTCCGCGGGCGGGGCATGTGGGAGGTCAAGGGCTTTGGCTACTGGACCGTGATCGACCGCAAAACCGGCATTTTCCTGGGCGAGGCCGGCTTTGCCGATTTCAAGCGCGGGATAGACCCTGACCTGTCGCAATGGCCGGAAGCAGGCTGGGCCTTCGGGCGTGCCTCGTGGGGCCGCGGCATTGCCAGCGAAGCCGTGGGCGCCATGCATACCTGGCTGGACGACGCAATGCCGGGGCAAAGCGTTTGCATCATAGACAATGACAATCGCGCGTCAGGACGAGTTGCCGAAAAGTCCGGGTACGAATTCTGGACACATGCCGACATGCGCGGCAAGCCAGTCAACGTCTACCGGCGCGGCGCCTAGCTGGCCTTGCGGGAGGCGTCCACCCGGGCATCCCACCCGCGCAGCAGCTCCAGAAAGCCCTCCTGCGGCAGACCCGGCGAATACAGGAAGCCCTGCGCCATGGTACAGCCACGGCGGAGCAGGAAGTCGGCCTGGCGTTCGGTCTCGATGCCCTCGGCCACAGTCTTCAGACCGAGCGTTTCAGCCATCGCCAGGATCATCTCGACAATGGCCGGGGCCTGACGATCTGCGTCCAGCGCCGAGACAAACTGGCGGTCGATCTTGAACACATCGAATGGTAGCTGCGTCAGCATGGACAGGTTCGAGTGGCCGGTTCCGAAATCGTCGAGCGCGAGCTTCACGCCGAGGGCGCGCAGCGGCCGCATCACACGATCCACCTTCGCCGGATCGGACACGGCCATGCTCTCGGTGATCTCAAGCTCAAGACGGGCCGGCGGCAGGCCCGTGCGCTTGAGAACTTCGAGAACCAGATTGGTCAGATCCACCGTCATGAACTGACGCGGCGAGACGTTCACAGCGACCGACACGTCGAATCCCTGATCCATCCAGACCTTCGCGCATTCGCAGGAGGATTCGAGGATCTGTTCACCGATCTGGTTGACCAGGCCCGTTTCCTCCGCCAGCGGAATGAAAGCTGCCGGGGAAATGATCTTGCCATTCGCGCGCTGCCAGCGGGCGAGGGCCTCGGCGCCAACGATCTTGCCGGTGGCGAAGTCCACTTTCGGCTGGAACACGGCCTTGAATTCCCGCGCGGCGACGGCTTCGCGCAATTCGGCTTCCAGCATGTACTTGCCGCGCGCCACACGGTTGAGGCGCGGCGAGAAGTAACGGAAGCCCGAGGCCGATTCCTGACGCACCTGCTGAAGCGCAAGATCGGCGTGGCGGAAAAGTTTCTGTGCAGAATCGGCGTCTTCCGGCGCCATCACGATCCCACCCGACATGCCGATCCCGACAGCCTGCCCGTTGATCTCGAACGGCTGCGCAAACGCCACACGAATAGCGCGCGCGATGTTCGAAACGTATTCCCGCGTGATCGCCTGTGGCAGGAAGATCGCGAACTGATCATTGTGCAGGGCCGCAATCATGGCCCCGTCGAGACTGGTGGACACCGGCGCGTCGAGACGGTCGAGGCAGTTCTTGAGGCGGTCCCCTGCTGCGGTCAGCAGCGCATTGGTGGCGAGACTGCCGAGGCGTTCGGCCGCGCGGCCGAACTGATCAAGGTCGAGCAGGAAAAAGGCCGCCGGCGATTCAAACGACGCGAAGGGCAGTTTTCTGTCGATCACAGCTTCCAGCGCAATCATGTTCGGCAGGCCGGTCCGCTGATCGACATAGGCGATCTTCTGCAGGCGTTCGTTTTCACGGCGCAGCCGGCTGACACGGCGGGTGACAGCAACGCGCAGGCGCCGCAATTCCTTGAACATCACCGAGTCAACGCTGCCCAGACTGACCGAGGTCGTATCGTCGAGATAGGCGAGAAACTTCTGCAGCACACGCTGGAACGAGCGGGCCAGCAGGAAGGAAGCCGCTGCGGCGCTTGCAGCCGCCAGAAACACAAGCCCGAACATCACTCCAATCGGGGCGGTCAGATCAGCCCAGTGAAGCCCTTCGAAAAGAACGCGATAGGCCTGCTCGAGGATCGTAACGATGAAATACACGACAATAGCCGCAATCGCGCCCACACAGGCGGCAAACGCCGGAAGCGTCATCGTGCCGAACAAACGGCGGATTTGCGACGGCTTGCGCAAAGTAATCCTCGCCTCGGCGCACCAGCAAGGCGCGCTTTCCCAACTGCACATTCCTCCAATATGTTTAGAAATCAGTGAACAAGATGCGCTAGCTGTCGCGGCAACTACACACTATATCGGCACCCATGACCCAGAACCGCACCGCAACCATCAGCCGCAAGACGAAGGAAACGGACATCACCGTGACCGTCGACCTCGACGGCACCGGCAAATCCGACATCCAGACCGGAATCGGCTTCTTCGACCACATGCTGGAAAGCTTTTCCAAGCATTCGGCCATCGACCTGACCCTGCGCTGCGAGGGCGACCTGCACATCGACATGCACCACAGCGTGGAAGATACCGGGATTGTTATCGGCCAGGCCGTCCTGAAGGCGTTGGGCGATTTCGCCGGGATCACCCGGTTCGGACACGCCTATATCCCGATGGACGAGACGCTGAGCCGGGCAACGCTCGATCTCTGCAATCGGCCCTATCTGGTGTGGCATGTACAGTTCACGCGCGACAAGATCGGCGAGATGGATACCGAACTCTTCAAGGAGTTCTTCCATGCCCTCGCCGGCAATGGCGGCATGTGCCTGCACGTGGGGAACCTCTACGGTGAGAATTGCCACCATATCGCGGAGAGCTGCTTCAAGGCCACCGCCCGCGCCCTCCGCGTAGCCATCACGGTCGACCCCAAGCTCGGCGGCAAGCCTGCCAGCACCAAGGGCAGCCTCTAGGCCTCACCCGTAACAAGCCATGTATTCGTCCGGCTGGAACAATGGCCGGATGTAAATTCTGCATTCGTGCTTATATGTCAGGAACGGAATACTTCTTCGGCACGACCGAAAGAACCGGTTGCGGCGCTTCATTGCCGCTCGATTCCTGCCACCATTCCGGCGCGGGACACTCTCAACAATGAGGACCGGTGATGCACAATCGTGTTTCAAAGCATCTCGTGACGTTCAGAAGCGCCTTCTATCTCGACAGTCTTGAAGACGAATGGCCCGCAGGCGACTACACAATCGAAACCGAGGAAGAGCTGATTGATGGCAGCACGTTCCAGGCCTTTCGGAATGTCCACACCACGATGATCATCTATCCGAAGCCCGGCAGGCGCAACGGCACGAAATTCATCAGCATAGACCCGGCAGAGCTGGCCGCCGCCCTCGCCCGCGATCAGATCCCCCTGACCCGGGCTGAAAACGAGGGCATGTCCGCGCCCTGAGCCCTGCGCGCTTTCGGGCCCTATTTCCGGTAATCGAGCGGCGGATCACGGTCGCCGAGCAGCGACTTGTATTCATAGTCCGCCCCGCGCGCCGCCTCGAACTCTTCGCGTGCAGCCTTGCGCAGCTTTTCATTCGTGAACAATTCAATCGCCGCCAATGTCAGCGTCTTGGCTGCCACCTGCGTGCCCTTGTGGCCGATCGAGGTGCCGGATGCCGCCACGGCCTGCCACGAGTGCGCGGGTGTCCCCGGCACCCAGGTTGCCGTGCTGAGGCCCACGGTGGGCACCGCGTAAGACACATCGCCCACATCCGTTGAGCCATAGCCGAGGGACACCTTGAACGGCTGAACGTCAGATTCCGAACCAAGCGGCAGTTCCGGCGTCGTCAGCGTCGCGTAGATTTTCTCCGCGAAGTCTTCCTCTTCCGCATTGTAGGTAATCCCGCCGACTTCGCGCAGCTTGGAATCCATCATCTTCGCCAGTGTCTCGTTGACCAGAAGCGGGTTGTTGCCGTGGATGATTTCCCAATCGACCGTTGTGCCCGTGCCGAGCGCGGCGCCGCGGGCCGCATCTTCCAGCCGGGTCCAGATCGCCTCAACCCCGCCAGCGGAGGGATGGCGGACATAATAGAAGACTTCCGCAAAGTCCGGCACCACGTTCGGCGCAGAGCCCCCAGACGTGATGACGTAATGGATGCGCGCATCCTGTGGCACGTGCTCGCGCATCATGTTGACCATCATGTCAAACGCTTCGACGCCATCGAGAGCCGAGCGCCCCTTCTCCGGCGCGCCTGCGGCATGCGCAGACAGGCCATGAAAGCGGAACTTGGCCGACCGGTTGGCCAGCGAGGTCTCTGCGGCAGCCGAATTCGAGTCGCCCGGATGCCAGTGCAGCGCGATGTCGACATCCTCGAACAAGCCGGCGCGCACCATATAGACCTTGCCGCTGCCGCCCTCTTCTGCGGGCGTGCCATACAGCCGAATCGTGCCCGGCGTGCCGGTCTCTTCCAGCCAGTTCCTGATCGCGATGGCGGCCTCGGTTGAGCCTGCGCCGAACAGGTTGTGCCCGCAGGCATGGCCCGCGCCTTTGCCGTCCCGCTCTTCCCGGTCAGCGGTGGCGGCCTGGTTGATGCCCGGCAGGGCGTCGAACTCGGCGAGGATGGCGATCACTGGCCCGCCGGTGCCATATTCCGCAACGAAAGCCGTCGGGATGCCGGCCACGCCCGCCGTGACGTCAAAGCCTTCGACTTTCAGCGTCTGCTGCAGCAGGGCGGAGGACTTCTCCTCCTGATAGCCGACCTCAGCCCAGTCCCAGATCTGATCAGACAGGTTCGCCGCCTGCTCTGCCCGCTCGTCCACTTGCTTGATCAGCTTCGCATCGCGGCTTTCCGGCCAGGCCGGGCCGGTGATGCAGGCGGCCAGAAGGCAGGTGGAGAGCAAAGGCATAATGGGACGCATGGGGGGCTCCGTCAGCAAGGTCGATCTGCTGAAGATACTGGGGCGCCAGGCCCTGCGCGTCAAACGGAGCCTTCGCGCTCGATCACCAATACCCGCGCTTCGCCCACCGGATGGGCGACATGCGAGTCCCCCTCTTCCGCAATGAACAGGTCGCCCGGTTTCAGCTGCACGATCTTCTCCTGCCCGCGCTCGCGATAGTGCATGTCGACCAGGCCCTGCAGCACGACGAACACTTCTGTCCCGTCATTGACGTGCCATTTGTAGGGCGCATCGGTCCAGTGCAGGCGGACGCTGGCCCCGTTGATGAGGGCGAGATCGCGCGCGCCCCAGGCTTTTTCGGCGCGGAAAGTCTGCGCATCCTGAATGATTACGGGCATCACGCACCCCTCCGGCTGAACCTGTAGACCCTATTTCAGGTGACGTCACCGAACCAAGCCCCCCGCAGCCAAAACCCGCCCGTGACATGAAATCTCTTTTCCTGTTGCACCGGCCCGGCTAACACGGCGCGCATGACACAGGTCGCTCTGATCGATTACGGCTCCGGCAATCTCCACTCCGCCGCGCGGGCGCTGCGGGAGGCGGCGAGCCTTGCGGGCACCGGGCACGAAATCCTCGTGACCGACACGCCGGAGGACATTCTCGCAGCCGACCGCATCGTGCTGCCGGGCGTTGGCCACTTTGCCGAGTGTGCACGGGGCCTGCGCGCCCGCCACGGGGTGGAGGACGCCCTCAACGAGGCGGTGCTGAAGCATCAGAAGCCCTTCTTCGGCATCTGCGTCGGCATGCAGCTGATGGCGACAGCGGGCATGGAAGACGGCCAGACACCGGGCCTCGCCTGGATCAAGGGCCTCGTCGACCGGATCGAGCCCGGCGAGGGCTATCGCATCCCGCACATGGGCTGGAACGGGCTGGACATTCTCCGCCCCCACCCGGTGCTGGCAGACCTGGGCGACGACCCGCACGTCTATTTCACCCATTCCTACGCCATGTCGCCGGACAATCCGGCCGACATTGCCGCCACGGCGGACTATGGCCGCCCGCTGGTGGCTGCGGTCGCCCGGCGCAACATGTTCGGCACCCAGTTCCACCCGGAAAAGAGCCAGCGCGTCGGCCTGCAGATTCTCTCGAACTTCCTGAAATGGGCCCCATGACCTTCACCCTCTACCCCGCCATCGACCTGAAAGACGGCCAGTGCGTGCGTCTCCTGCGCGGCGAGATGGACCAGGCGACCGTCTTTTCAGACAGCCCGGCAGACCAGGCCCGCGCCTTCCGCGAGGCCGGCTTCACCCATCTCCACGTGGTGGACCTGAACGGCGCCTTCGAGGGCAAGGCGGTGAACCGCGCGGCGGTTGAGGCGATCCTGAAAGCCACCGATGCGCCGGTCCAGCTCGGCGGGGGCATCCGCACGCGGGCACAGATCGACGCCTGGCTGGAAGCGGGCATTTTCCGCGTCATCCTCGGCACCGTGGCCCTGCGTGATCCGGACCTTGTCAAAGCCGCCGCCCGCGCCCTGCCCGGCCGCGTGGTCGTCGGCATCGACGCGAAAGACGGCAGGGTGGCCGTCGAAGGCTGGGCCGAGACCAGCGACATGAAAGCGACGGAACTCGCCAAGGCTTTTGAAGGCTGCGGCGTCGCCGCCATCGTCGCGACAGACATCGGCCGCGACGGCCTGAAGACCGGGGTCAACGTTCCGTTCACGGCAGAGCTCGCCAACACCGTCTCCATCCCCATCATCGCCAGCGGCGGCGTCGCCAGCGTCGACGACATCCGTGCCCTGATCGCAGCGAACGCCCCGATTGCCGGCAGCATTCTGGGGCGCGCACTTTACGATGGGGACATTGTGGCGGCAGAGGCGCTACTTGTAGCGGACTGAGCCGTCACGACGTGTGACAAGAATAGGCGCAATAGTAACAACCGTTGGACTGAGAATAGTATTTCTTAGCCTCGCGGACCGCAGGTCCACACGAGTCGAAATCTCCCAAATAGATTCGATTTTCTTCTTTGGGCATGTAGCTGCATCCGTACTTATGCACCTCATGATCGCCATTGCTCTGCGAATTTTTGTTAACGTAGTACTTGCTCATCTCTTACCCTTTCGGTGGATACGGATCCGATCCGTACGAATTGCGTTCACGGATCTGTCCATTGCGACCATGGATCAGCATCTCTGACTTGTGTTCTATCGCCGACTGGCGCGCCGCACGGACAGCTTCAGCTTGGGTGGCATGCACTGACGCAGCCTTTGTTGCCCCGGCTGATTTTACGGCCCATCCATTGGAGTGCGGGACCACATGCTGGTTCTTCTTTGGCATGATTGAGTTGCCTTTCGTTCTACAATTGAATTAGATTGCGAATCTGCAATCGCCCCCTCATCGCACCGATCCAACGTAATTGCAAGAGTGAAACGGAGACTCACTTGTCGAACAGTCGATTCAATGTCGAGAAGTTCTTTGCCGCGCTAGACGAAATCAGAAAGGCGAAAAAACTTTCGTGGAAACAAGTCGCTGCCCAGGCGGGGGTGTCTGCTTCGACACTCACCAGAATAGGGCAAGGAAAACGTCCTGACGTCGATGGAATGGCCGCTCTATTTGCGTGGGCAAATCTAGACGCCAACGGATTCATCGTTAAATTGACTGACGCCCCCTTGAAGAGGGAAACAATATCAGAGATTGGCGCACTGTTGCGAGCCGATCCGAAGCTAAAGGGAAGAGACGCAGAGATGCTTGAAGCGATGTTGCGATCAGCATACCAATCGATGAGGGCAGATGATGGTGAAGTTCCGTCATAGGCACGGATTCGTCAAAGAAGCAGAAGACTACGCCGCAGAATTTAGGCTGGAACTTGGAATCTCCGCAGTCGGCCCAATTTGCCCTTTCGGCCTTTGTGAGCACTTAGACGTAGTTGTTCGACCACTTTCTTCAGATCCCGGAATTTCAGAGGAGGTAAAGCACCACTTCCGAAATGAAGGTCGAAATCGGTTTTCTGCGACCACACTTTTTAATGGTCCGTACGCTGAAATCGTTTACAATGATTGGCACCCTCAGGTGCGAGTCCACTCTAGCGTCATGCACGAGCTCGCGCACGTCCTGTTGATGCACCCACCGCGTCCACCATTGCTTGAAACCGGTTGCCGCCACTTCGATGCAAGAATGGAAAAAGAAGCCAATGACCTAGGGTGGATCATATTAGTGCCGAAGCCTGCCGCTCTACATGCTCTTGAAAATTTCGCTGACATACCAAAAGCAGCAGAGTTCTATGGGGTCAGTACGCAGCTTCTCGAATACAGAGTTCGCAAAAGCGATGCACGCAGGTGGAAGGCTAATCGCGAAGCGAAAGGTCTTGGTCCGTCTCCGCGGATTATTTAACTACCCCAGCGACAACCGCTCACAAATCCGTCCGGCGGCCGCCTGCTTCAGTCGAACTCCACGCCTTTTGCCTTGAGGGCCTGTTCCAGCGCGTCCATTTCGGCGCGGGCGCTCGCTTCGGCGCTGTCAAAGTCTTCCGGGGCGAGGCCGCTGCGGCGGATGAGCAGGGCGTAGCAGGTCTCGTTGGCGGTGCCGATTCCCCAGGCCGTCATGCTGATCCAGGCAGAGAGCACACCCTTGTCGCGGTCTGCTGACAGCTGGCGCTGCGTCTTGCCCACATCGAACACGTCGTAACGCATCAGTTTCGAGTAATGGCCGCCGAACGTCTTCACATTATTGTTCACCCGAACCCTGTCAGGAAGGAACTCGCACTTCTCGCGCGTGGAAAAGATGCGCTTGAACGGCCCATCATCGTCGGCATCGTAAGTGGCCGCTGCCAACACGTCATCGGGCATCAGCTGTCTGGGGGGCGCTTGCGGGGCCGCGGCGGCCTGTGCCGCGCACATCGCCTCCACCTCTGCCTTGTCATAGCCGGCCTTGGCCAGTTCGATCCGCTGGTCCACCGTGCACGGCTCTGCCGATGCAGCCAACGCCCCCACCATCAGGGCTGCGCCCAGGAACAGAACCTGTCTCATCTTTCCCCCCTCATCTCATGGCCTGCCAGCTAATAATGCGCCGCGGCATGCCGCAACCCACTTTTTGATGCCGGTCGAAAAACCGGCCCTCAGGCGACCGAGACAATCCGCACCACGTCGCCCCTGGCCTTCACCGCGCGGTTCTTGCCGGCATATTTGGCTTCGTAGAGGGCGTGGTCGGCGCGGCTGAGCTGGGTGGAGAGGTTTTCCCCGCTCTGGCCGACGCACCAGCCGAGGCTGATCGTGACGTCGAGACTGGCCGGGCGGCGGCGCGCCGTCTCGCGCACCAGCGCTTCGAACCAGATGCGCGCAGCCGTTTCGCTGGCGAACAGGCCGGCCAGCGCAAACTCTTCCCCGCCAAGGCGCGCGACGGTCACGCCTTCGGGCGCAAAGTCCTGCAGCGCGCTCGACAGGCTTTTCAGGACCAGATCGCCTGTCTCATGGCCCAGCGTGTCGTTGATACGCTTGAAATTGTCGATGTCGGCAATTGCGCAGACAAATACATCGGTGCTGCAGCGCGGCCTGGCCAGCAACTCCCCGGCGCGGGCGAAGAAGGCGCGCCGGTTGGGCAGGCCCGTCAGCTCGTCATGATTTGCCAGATATTCGTTCCGGTCAGCCAGGCGCCGTACTTTCAGGTGCGCACGCTGAATGCCGATGCTGCACGCGGGCGAGATCAGCAAAGGCAGGCCGATGGCGCTGATATAGATATCCCGAACGGTGATGACCGGATCGACTTGCAACCAGATCCAGACCGGCAGAAATGCCAGCACGGTTGCGGCAAGGGTCACCGTCGACGTCGTCCGGACGGCCTTCCAGGCATGTTTGGATAGTTGCAATTTGATATTCCCCATCTCCGCCCCGTATGCCGGATCGTCCTTAAATCGAGACGCACGCAATCGGTGAAATTTGATCGATCCGGGGAATTGGGCCGATTTATACGGTGCTTACACGGTGTTTATATGGTGTTTTATACGGTGCGCGGGGCCGGGTGCGGGCGCTGGAGCGGCGGCTGCTTCCCCTCTCCCGCTTTCCCCGCTAAAGCCAGTCCCATGACCCTCAAGACCCGCATCATCCCCTGCCTCGACGTGAAAGACGGACGCACCGTGAAAGGTGTGAACTTCGTCGACCTGAAAGACGCAGGCGACCCCGTCGCGCTCGCAAAAGCCTATGACTTACAAGGCGCTGACGAGCTCTGCTTCCTCGACATCACCGCCAGCCATGAAGGCCGGGGCACCCTGCTGGACATCGTCTCGGCCACCGCAGAACAATGCTTCATGCCCCTCACCGTCGGCGGCGGCGTGCGCAGCGCAGACGATCTCGTCGCCCTCCTCCGGGCCGGCGCCGACAAGGTCGCGATCAATTCCGCCGCGGTCGCAGACCCCTCAGTCATTGCGAATTGCGCCGCAAAAGCGGGCCGTCAGGCGGTTGTCGTTGCGATAGACGCGCGCCGCGTGGGCGACCACTGGGAGATCTTCACCCATGGCGGCCGCCAGGAAACCGGCATCAACGCGGTCGCCTTCGCGAAAGAAGCCGAGGCCCGCGGCGCCGGGGAAATCCTGCTGACCAGCATGGACCGGGACGGCACAAAATCCGGCTACGACATTAAATTACTCAAGGCTGTCACCTCAGCAGTGAACATCCCCGTCGTCGCCAGCGGCGGCGCAGGCAGCGTGAACGATATGCCCGCCGCCGTTCTGGAAGGCGGCGCGACAGCCGTGCTGGCCGCCTCCATCTTCCATTTCGGCGAAGCCACCGTCGCCGACGCGCGCAAGGCCCTGGCAGACGCCGGCGCGCCCGTCCGTCCGTTCTAAACCCCTCTCCCTCTGGGAGAGGAGGGACCCGCGCCCATAGGGCGTGGGAGGTGAGGGCCTACTCCGCAAACACCGGCTTGCGCTTCTGCATCGAGGCCATCACCGCTTCCATCTGGTTCGGTGTGCGGATGACTTTCAGCTGTTCGGTGCTTTCCAACATCAACAGGTCTGTGTCGTTGAGGTCCGCCATCGCATTGCAGAGGCGCTTGGACCCGCGCACCGCCGCCGGATGCTTGTCGGCGATGATCCGCGCCAGCGCCAGCGCATCCGCATGCGGCGTGTCGGAAAGGTGTGTCGCAAAGCCCATCGCGTGGGCCTCACGGCCGTTGAACTCCCGGTTCGTATAGGTCAGCTCCCGGATCACATCGTCACGCGCATTGCCGCGCCACAGCGGGAAGCCGGCCATGTCCGGCACCAGTCCCCATTTCATCTCCATGATCGCACAGCGCGTGTCCGGGTGGATGAAGCGTACGTCCGCGCCGGAGAGAATCTGGAAACCGCCGCCAAACGCCACGCCGTGGGCTGCAGCAATCACGGGCACTTCCAGCTTGCGCCAGCCCCAGGCGACGTATTGGGCGAGGTTCGCTTCCCCGTGGGTTCGCGTGCCCAGATCCCCGGTCACGCCGCCCTTCTTTTCCCCGTCTCCAGCCGCAGCATTGGCCGCCATGGCGGTCAGGTCCAGCCCCGCACAGAAGGCCCGGCCCTCGCCGGACAACACGACGACGCGCAGGCCTTTCGTGGCGCCCAGTTCCTCGATCGTGTCGGCAAGCGCCTTGAACATGGCATTGTCCAGCGCGTTCATCTTGTCGGTCCGCACCATGCGCACATCGGCGATACCGTCTTCGAGATGCGTAATCGTCACCCGGTCGTTCATCAGGAATCCTCCTCGTTTGAGGTAAAAGTGACGCGCCCCGCGCCCGCGTCAAGCTGGCAGGCTTCCTCCCCTCGCGGAAGGAGGCTATGGAGGCGGCATGTCTATTCTAGGATCTGCCGACCGCCTCGCCGAAGCCCTCGCCCATCTGGGCATGACCATTGATACGCGCGCCGAAACGGGCGATGCGAGCTCGTCCTGGACGGCGAAACTGCTCTCCAAAGGCGTCGATGCCTGCGCCGACAAGGCAGAAGAAGAGGCCGGCGAGTTCATCCAGGCCCTGCGCGAAGAAAGCAATGACCGCGTCGCCAGCGAAGCCGCAGACATGCTCTACCATGCCCTCGTGGCCCTCCGCGTGCGCGGCGTCAGCCTCGACGATGTGGCCATGGCACTGGAGAAGCGGCAAGGCACGAGCGGGATTGCCGAGAAAGCCAGCCGGAAGAGCTGAGCCCTACAGCGCCCGCTCCAGATAGATCACTTCCTTCTCGCCCGGCACAAAAGCCCGGCTACCGACCTCAACAAAGCCGAGCCGCTTGTGAAAGCGCAGCGAGCCCGGATTGGGCGGTAGGCGGTTCACTTCGCAGCCTATGGAGGCATAGCGCCCGGCGCAGGCCGCGAAGGCGGCTTCGTAAAGCGCCTCGCCCACGCGCTGCCCGCGCGCCCGGTCACATACGGCGATCCGGTCGACATAGTTGAGGTTGCCGCCCCTCGCCTCGAACCAGCGCAGGTTCCCACTCGGATAGGCCGCTGTACCGGGCGGAACGAGCGTCAGGAAGCCAACCGGCTGGCTGTCTTCATCCGCGGCCACGAAACATTGCGAGAGGCTGATCCAGCGCTCCAGCGACTCTATCGTTTCCGTGCTGACGCCCGGCACGCCCTGCTGGTTGATCGCGTGAAGCCACATCAGGTCATCGCGCGCATAGGCACGAATGGAAATCACGAGACCTCTTTCGGCGGCTGCAGCCGGCGCTTGGTCTGATGGCTTTCGGCCTTGTCGCCTGTCGGCTTCTCGCCGCGCATATAGTGGCGCTGCCAGCGTTCCTTCATGGCGCTCTCTTCTCCGCCCGCGAGGCGTTTGTTGAAGTCAGCCCGGCTCTCGGTCCAGGCATTGTATTCCTTCACCAGCGCCTCGTTGGAACGCAGCAATTTGCGCTCCGGCTGGATCTCTTCCAGCTTCTTGTGCTCCATCAAAGTGATGAAGGCGAAGGGTTCCCCCTTCTCGAAGACCACGCTGCCCTTGCGGGTCATCTGCCAGTTCATCGTGAACGGGAATGGCAGCCAGTCTGTCTCGACAAGGCCCGTCAGCGGATAGATGCCATCCTTCGGCCAATTCGGCGGCCCGGTGACCCAGACGCCCCAGCCGGGCGGGGTGCGAAACAGGTGGCCGGTATGGAAGGTGACGATACCGCGCGCGAAATGCGCCCCGGCAAAGCTTTCAATGGCCTTCGGATCCCCGCGGGTGAGCAGGCGGATGTCCTCGTTGCGGGGGCCACCATTCCACTCGATCTTGATGTCCATCGGGGCCAGCAATTCCCACCCCGTGGAATTGGCCATGGTCAGCGGGAGGCAGCGATAGGGATGCCGGTCTGTGAAGGCATCCATCCAGTCGCGGTTTGAGCGCGCCGGCACCAGATCGGGCGCGACATCATAGATCTTGTAACAATCAAGGAACATGGAAGGCTCGCGGCTTGACGAAGAGCTCAAGTCTTGGCCCAAAGGGGCCCATGACGGCAACCCCCGACGATCTGTTCGCTTATCTTGATGCGCTGGGCATTGCCTACCAGACCCGCTGGCATGAGGCCGTCTTCACGGTTGACCAGGGCACAGAGCTGAAGGCCGCAATGCCCGGCGGGCATACCAAGAATTTATTCCTGAGGGACAAGGACGACACGATCATTCTGATCGCTGCCGAGGCCCATTCCCGGCTTAGGCTGAACCATCTGCACCGCCTGATAGATACCAAGCGCCTGTCATTCGGATCGCCAGACCTGATGGAAGAGATTCTCGGCGTGACGCCCGGCTCGGTGACGGCATTCGCCCTGATGAATGACACACAGGGGCGCGTCCGTTTTCTGGTCGATGCAGCACTGATGGAACACAACCCCGTCAACTTCCATCCGCTGACCAATACCGGCACGACCGCGATATCCCGCGCAGATTTCGAGGCTTTCGTCCGCGCCACGGGGCATGGGTTCGAAGTCATCGACTTCACGCAACTGCTGACCGAATGAAAAAGGGCCACCCCGAAGAGCGGCCCTTCCCTGTTCTGTCGCGCTCTAACCCCTATTCAAAGGCATAGGTGAAGCGCACACCAGTCGTGCGCGGCGCGCCGACATAGGTGTAGTAGGTGCGCTCATAGACCGGGCCGCCATCATCATCGGTGAGGACCTGGTTGAACAGCGACGTGCCGACAACGCCGGTCTCGTAGTATTCGTCGAACAGGTTGTTGACGTAGAGCGTCGCCTGCCACTTGCCCGCATCATAGACTGCCGACGCATTGGCCACGCCGTAAGAGTCCAGTGTCAGCCCGTCGCCGCGGCCACCCGTGCGGGACAGGACATCCCCCTGCCAGGCATAGCCGCCATTGAAGGTCAGCTCATTGCCATTTGCGAGGCCCATGACATAGGTGCCGAAGATCGAGAACTGGTCTTCCGGCGAACCCGGCAAGCGGTCGCCATCCTGACCGTCCAGAAGGACGCTGCCAAAGCCCGGCGGCGAAATCGTGCCGACAAGACCCGGCGCCAGCGCCGTCAGCGAGGCCTCGGAATGGCTGTAGCTGCCGCGCACCGAGAAGGCATCGTTCACCAGCCAGTTGCCGTTGATTTCGATCCCTTTGGACTCGGCGCCGTCCGCATTCACCCTGATCGGGAGAGACGCGTTGATGGTGGCCGAAGAGAGCTGCGGATCCGTCCACTCGATATAGTAGATCGCCGCATTCAGCGTAATCCGGCCATCGTTCAGCGTCGATTTGAAACCAAGCTCGTAGTTCTTGGTCTTGTCCGGCAGGTATTGGGTTTCATCCCGCGTTGAGATGTCACCCGCATTAGGTCCGTACTGCTGACCGGGCACAAGGGCACAAGCGCCCTGTTGATTGTCGGCCGGATCATAGGCCGGACACACGCCAATGCCGTTTGAGTTACCGATCCGGTAGCCCTCAGACACCGTGAAATAGGTCAGAAGATCGTCGGAGACCTTGTAGGATGTATTGAACTTGAACAGCGTACCATTGTCGGACTGCGATGTGCGTTCAGTGCCATTCGGGCTGCCGGCGGCAAAGTCCGATTTCAGGCTGTCTTCCATCGCACTGATGCCAACCGTCTGGAGATAGTCCGGGAAGGCATCAAACAGCGGGAAGTCGACATCGCTAAAGGATTCAAGATCGTACTTGTAGTAGCGCCCACCGACCGTGACGCTCCACTTGTCGGTGATATCGTAGCCGATCTCACCATAGAGGGCCGATTCCTTCAGCTTGGAATAGAACTGGGAATAGTATTCCAGATCATCCGGTCGGTCGAAACCGACATAGGCGGCATAGCCCGGCGTGTATTCCGCTGAAGAGGATGTCACGTCCTGGTCATTGTAGAATGCACCAACGATCCAGTTGAGCGGACCCTCTGTCTGCGACACCAGCCGCAGTTCTTCATTGAACGTGTTCGCCCGGGTTTTCTCGTGCGTATAGGCCGTGAAAGTCGGGAAGGCCTCATAGCTGTATTCCAGCGAAATCAGCAGATCCGTCTGGTCACGCTGACCATTGTCGTCGAACCGGGAATAGCCGGTCGCAGACGTCAGTTCCGCAAAGCCGAGGTCTGCCGTCAGCTCCAACGCGAGCAGCTGGTTCGTGATCTCGTTCGGCTCTTCGACCCGCTTGGCCAGCTCATAGTCTCCGGCTGGCACGGTGGACCGCCGGCTGGAGCCCTGACGGCCCCCGATCTTGGCCTTCTGATAATAATACGTCGCCGTACCATCGAGCCAGGACATCGGCTCCCAACGTGCGGCCAGGCGGCCCGACGTAGTTTTCTCACTGTTGGCGTCGGAGATGCGGTGAACGTTCGCTTTCACATCCGCCGGATCCGAAAAGTCCGGATCTGCGTCCGTCACACCGATTTCATTGACGACATAGGGATAGTCGATGAAGCCGGAATCATCGTCCAGATCGAGCGACCCGCGGATCGCCAGATTGGACAGGATGGTCTTGTTGAAGGTGAAACCGCCCTTGTAGCTGAGGCTGTCGGCCTCCGAATACTGATAGGCCTCCGCGCGCACATCGAGCGTGTCCCCATCGAATTTGGGTTTCGCGGGGATGTAGCGGATCGCGCCGCCCAGCGTGCCGGCACCGTAAAGCGTGCCCTGCGGCCCGAGCAGGACCTCAACACGCTCAAGGTCGTTCAGCTTCAGGTCCACATAAAGCGGAATCTCGCCAACGTAGGTGGCAACCGTGCCACCCCCATCATTGTTGCCATCGCCCGAGCCGAGCCCGTCGGCATTGAGGCCGCGCACGATGATCGGGTTGCCCTGACGGCCGCCGCGATCGACGACGTTGATGCCCGGCACATAGGCCAGCACGTCGGAAAGCTCGTCAAAGCCCTGCTCCTCGATCTGGGAGCCGCCGACGGCAGCAATGTTCAAAGGAATGTCCTGAACACTTTCGGCCCGGCGCGTGGCGGTCACGGTGATGGTTTGTGCACGCAGCTCATCGCTGGCTGGCGTGGTGGTATCGGAATCCTGCGCGGCAGCGGCAAAGGCAAGGCTGCCTGCCAGCGCAACCAGGCTCACATGTTTCTTGAGTGAATTTTTCATTATATGACTCCAGTTGTCCCACCTGAAGCGTTCAATAGGCTGGAACGCTCCGCCTGCTGCAAGAGGTGTGATGCAACCGCTATTATTTTGAGCAAAGGCGGGGCAAAATGGTCACAGCAGTGCCTAATTAGCAGGCAGGCCGTGCTTCTTATTCAGGCAGGACTCCAATCGCTTTGATCAACGAACCAGACCTCATCGCAGACGCGTCGAGCAAGCTTGCAGCAGGCGACTATCGCGGTGCGCATGCCATCTGCCTGGAGGTCCTGCGCGCCAATCCGTCCTCGGCGGATGCATACGATTTACTGGGAATACTGACTGCCGACCATGGCAATCACCGCAAGGCGGTGGACCTGTTCGACCGCGCCATCGCAGCGGATGGCAGGCATGCCGGCGCGCTTGCACACAAAGCCCGCAGCCTGATTGCTCTGCTCGAACGCGACAGGGCGGTTGAAGCCGCCGAGGCCGCGGCAGCGCTGAAACCACAGGACGCGCACAGTCTCGATACGCTCGGAGTGGTGTTCAGCCGGGCGGGGCTTCATGCGCGCGCGGCATCCTTCTACGAAGCCGCCATTCAGGCGGATCCCGGACCGGCAAATTACCAGTACAATCTGGGGGCCGCCCTTCAGTTCATTGGCCGGATGGAGGAGGCTTGCGCAGCATACGAAGCATGCCTTGAGCGGTCCCCGAACGATACCCGCGCACTTTCGGCCATTGTACAGATAACCAAGCAGAGTGAATCGACGAACGATCTGCCCAGGCTGGAGGCGGCCTTTTCCGCAACCGCTTCAGTTCCCGATGATGCCTTGCGGATGGGCCATGCCCTGGCAAAGGCCCACGAAGATATGGGGCATGCAAAAGAAGCCCTCGCATGGCTGGGCCGAGCGAAAGCCGCTAAGTGGGCCACTATATCTTATGACCCGAAAGTCGACGCCTCTCTCTTCGATGCCGCCATTTCGTTGGCCCGCGAGCTTGATAGCCGTCCCAGCTGCGAAGACGGGCAGCCAATTTTCATTGTCGGAATGCCGCGCACTGGGACAACTCTTATCGACCGGATATTATCCGGACACAGCCTTGTCACGTCTGCGGGCGAGCTTGCCGATTTCGGCCTGGCGCTGAAACGCCGCGTGCGCACACCTTCGAGTTTCGTGCTCGATGCCGAAACACTCGCCGCAGCGTCCCGCACCGATCCCGCCACTCTTGGAAAGACTTATCTTGAGAGCGTCCGCGCGACGCTCGGTTTGACCGGGCGGTTCATCGACAAGCTTCCACTCAACGCCGTTTATGCCCCAGCTATTCTTGCCGCCCTGCCAAATGCCCGTGTCATCTGTCTTCGACGCCATCCCGCCGACACGGTGCTGAGCAACTACCGGCAGCTGTTTGCGACTCAGTTCCCCTACTACAACTATGCCTACGATCTGGCGGCCTGCGCCCAGTATTATGTCGGGTTCGACCGAATGATCCGGCATTTCCGCGAGACCCTGCCGGCAGACCGGTTCCGCGAAGTCCACTATGAGGATGTCGTCGCCAACATCGAAGGCGAAACGCGCAGCCTCCTCGACTTCTGTGGCCTCGATTTCGAGCCCGCCTGCATCGCATTCCACGAGAACAAAGCGCCGGTCGCCACGGCAAGCTCCGCTCAGGTACGCGAGCCGCTCTACACCCGCTCGATGGGGCGGTGGAAGCGATACGAGGCCGGGCTCGGCCCCGCGCTCGATGTCCTGGAAGCTGCCGGCTGCATCGATCCTTCTGAGCGCGCCCCGAAATAGTTCGGCTTGCCGTCTGGTATTGACGCGGCGGGCCGTTAGTCTCCCGCTCAACGAGACAAGGGAGACTCGACATGCAACATCGCCGCCTCGGCCGAAGCGCCATTTATGTGTCAGACATCTGCATGGGGACCATGACGTTCGGGTCCCAGACCGACGAAGCCGAATCGTTTCGTATCCTCGACGCGAGCCTTGACGCCGGCATCAATTTCTTCGACACGGCCGAAAATTACCCTGTGCCACCCGACACCAAATGGGCCGGGCGGACAGAGGAAATCGTCGGCAAATGGCTGAAGACCAAGGACCGGGATTCCATCATCCTTGCCACCAAAGTCTGCGGTCCCTCGCATGGCTGGATCAAGGGCAGCCAGCGCGCCGGCATGACCGCGCTTGACCGGCACAATATCACCCGCGCCATTGAGGCCAGCCTCACGCGTCTTGGTACGGATTATGTCGACCTCTACCAAACTCACTGGCCAGACCACGGCATCGCCTATGACGAGACGATGGAAGTGCTGGACGATCTGGTGCGCGAAGGCAAAGTGCGCATCGCGGGCTGTTCCAATGAAGACGCCTGGGGTCTGATGAAAAGCCTCGAAACCTCCAGCCGTCTTGGTACGGTGCGCTACGAGACGATCCAGAACAATTTCAGCCTGAACAATCGCCGCTTCGAGGACGCCCTGTCAAAAGTCTGCCGTCAGGAAAATGTCAGCCTGATCCCCTACTCCCCCATCGGAGGCGGAGTTCTCTCCGGCAAGTATCAGGACGGCGCCCGGCCAGACGGTGCGCGTTTCTCCAGATATCTTGAAATCGGCGGTCGTCAGGCCGCGATGGCCCAGCGTTTTGTCAACGACAAGTCACTGGCCTCGACGGCCCGTTTCATGGAGATCGCGAAAGAAGCCGGCATCAGCCCGGTCACGATGGCGACCGCCTGGTCGAAACAGCACGATTTCGTTGCATCCACGATTGTCGGCGTGTCGAAGTTCGATCAGCTGGCTGACATCTTCGCCGCCGCAGACCTCACCCTCTCCGATGAGGTGATGAAGGCCTGCAATGCCGTGACGAAGGATATCCAATACCCGATGGGCTAAGGCCTGAAATGTAGAACCCCCGTTCGCTTTTCACGGCGAACGGGGGTTGCCCCTACTGCCCCACTTAGCTCGCGGGTATTATTCCGGTGACGGACGGCCGTTTGCGAGAACCTCACGTTTGCCGGCATGGTTCGGCGCGGAAATGATGCCTTCTTCTTCCAGCCGGTCGATCACGCCTGCCGCCTTGTTGTAACCGATCTTCAGACGCCGCTGGAGATAGGAGGTCGAGGCGCGCTGGTCGCGCACGACGATGGCGATGGCCTGCGAGAAAAGATCGTCGTCTTCGTCGCCAGTGGACGTCCCGAGCATGGCATCCATCACGGCCGAGCCGGTGGAGCCGTCATCCGGCGCTTCCAGAATATCCATCACATAGTCCGGCTCGCCCTGATCGCGCAGCCAGTCTGTGACGGCGCCGACATCCTCATCCGACACGAACGGGCCGTGCAGGCGCTGCGATTTCTGGCCAGGTGCCTGATAAAGCAGGTCGCCCATGCCGAGCAGTTGTTCGGCGCCCTGCTCATTCAGGATGGTGCGTGAGTCAATCTTCGTGGTGACCATGTAGGAAATACGGGTCGGGAAGTTCGCCTTGATTGTGCCGGTGATGACGTCCACGGACGGACGCTGTGTGGCGGTGATCAGGTGAATACCGGCCGCACGTGCCATCTGGGCGAGGCGCTGGACGCAACCTTCCACTTCCTTGCCGGCCACCAGCATCAGGTCTGCCATCTCGTCGATCACGACCACGATGTTCGGGATGTGCTCGACCGGCAGGATTTCCGTCTCGTAGACCGGCTTGCCGCGATCATCGAACCCGGTCTGCACCTTGCGGACAAGGTTTTCACCGGAATTGCGGTACTTCGCGGCCTTGTCATTGAAGCCGGCCAGGTTACGCACGCCCGCCTTGGACATCAGCTCGTAGCGGCCTTCCATTTCGCGCACGGTCCACTGAAGGGCGTTCACGGCCTTTTTCGGGTCGGTCACAACCGGCGCCAGCAGGTGCGGGATGCCCTCATAGATCGAGAGTTCCAGCATTTTCGGGTCGATCATGATGAAGCGGCACTGTTCCGGCGTGTGGCGGTAGAGCAGCGACAGGATCATCGCGTTCACACCGACAGACTTACCGGAGCCCGTGGTGCCGGCGATCAGGAGGTGAGGCATCTTCGCGAGGTCGACCACGGTCGGCACGCCGCCAATATCTTCGCCCAGCGCCATGGGCAGGCTGGCGCGCGTGCCGGAATAGGCATCCGACTGAAGCAGCGTGCGCAGATAGACCGTGTCCCGATTGTCGTTCGGCAGCTCGATGCCGATGGCGTTCTTGCCCGGCACGACCGCGACACGTGCCGACTTGGCGCTCATCGAACGGGCAATGTCGTCAGCCAGCGAGATCACGCGGGAAGATTTGACGCCCGGTGCCGGCTCCATTTCGAACAGGGTGATCACAGGACCCGGGCGCACTTCCTTGACGCGGCCGCGAACGCCGAATTCCTTCAGGACGTCTGACAGCTTGGCTGCCTTGGCGAGCAAGGCTTCCTCGTCAATGGAATCTGCGCGCTCGACGGTCTGCTCAAGGAGTTCGATCGACGGCAGGCGGCCAGCCTTGCGACGGCGTTCGGCGGGCTTGGCGACACGGGGCTCAGGTGCCTTCGGCGAAGGCTTGGGCGTTGGCAGGCTGAAGATGGGCTTGCGCGCCGGCGCCTCATCGTCGTCCTCTTCATCCGCATCATAGTCGTCGTCTTCATAGTCTTCGTATTCGTCGTCAGCGTCGTCGAGGTATTCTTCTTCCTCATCGTCATAGTCGTCGTCTTCGACTTCGATGACCGTCTTGCCGCGCTTGCGCAGGAAGCCCGGCGTATCATCGTCATCCGTCAGAACCACGCGGGCGCGGTCTTCGCGTTCGGCGACCAGCTCATCTGCAACGGCCCGCTTCGGCGTCAGGGCGCGAACGATGCCAAGCAGGAAGCCGCCAACCCCACTCGCCTGCCGGGCGGCGCGGACACCCGATGTCGTCGCAGCCTGCTTGAGAAGGTGCGCATCACTGCGGCGGAAGCCCAGCGCAGACAGCCCGGCCCAGAGGGCGAGCATGCCGAGCAGAAAGCCAGCCCAGCTTTCCGGAGCAGGCAGCATCAACGCGCGGAAGGGCATCGCAGCGAAGTGGAACATGCCGTCACCGACCACACCGCCCAACCCGGCGCTCAGCGGCCAGGACTGCGGAACCGGCCAGGCCGCGAAAAAGGCTGCGGAGAGAGGCACGAACAGGAAACCCTGGACCCAGCGGCGCACGCGCGGCGCGCCGATCAGGACGGTGCGCATGGCGCCACCGATCATCAGGGCGAGGCCTGCCGTCCAGGCTGACCAGCCAAGCGACTGGCGGGCAAGATCTGCGAACACGGCGCCGGACCGGCCAAACAGGTTCTGGACGTCCGAATCAGTCGCGGCATTCCAGGACGGGTCGGTCGCCACATAGGACCCGACGCTCCCGCAGATGAAGACGCCCAACGCGAACGCGGCAGCACCCGTCAGGATGCGCCAGACTGGATCGCTCACGCTGAAATGGGGTGCGTCGTCATCATAGGCATAGTCGGTCATGAAGGGTGCCGGCTCCGTCTTTGTCGGTGGAGAGGCCAATCTGACCCATCAACCTTAACTCTGGGCAAATGAGCTGAAGACTTTTTCAGTGCCGGATTAACGGATTCAGCGCGGTCGATTTCGCGCCGGATGGCCTGTTTTCAAAACCTTCCCTCCGCGAGCGCCGACCCGTCCGGAGAGGGTTCGAACGGCCACTATTCCCCGTAATGCTTGAGCTTTCGAGCCCTCTCAGGACGGTTCCAACAGGCACAGACACGCGGGGAAAAGGCCATTCAGAAGCGGCGTAAGAACCGCTCCGGCGACCCTTGCGTCGTTAACTTTTATGTCAGCGACTGCACAAGAAATGAATGAAGATGCCTCTGCAGTTAACGCCCCCGTGAAACTAATTTTCCGAACGGCGTGCGGCCCTGAATCACGGGTCGGCCGCTGCATCGAAACAGAAATACCCCCTCCCCTTCGGAACAGAAAAAACCCCGGCAGTTGCCTGCCGGGGTTTTCGTATTGGAGCGCCGGAACCTTAGGCGTTGGTGAAGTCCGGATAGGCTTCGAGACCAACTTCCGAGATGTCCATGCCGGCCATTTCCTCTTCCACGCTGGCGCGGACGCCAATCGTGAACTTGAGGGCAAACCAGACAGCCAGCGATGCGACCGAGACAAACACGGCGGTCAGCAGCACACCGACCAGCTGGCCGACATAGCTCACGTCACCATCGGGGGTCGGCATGATGTGGTTGCCGTAGGACGCGGCCACGATGATCGTGCCCCAGATACCGCAGACAAGGTGCACCGGGATGGCGCCGACCACGTCGTCGATCTTGAGCTTGTCGAGCAGCGGAACCGTCAGCACGGCGAGAACACCGCCAACGCCGCCGATCAGGACAGCTGCACCCATCGAAGGCGCAAGCGGCTCAGCCGTGATCGAAACGAGGCCACCCAGAGCGCCGTTGAAGACCATGGTTGCGTCGACTTTGCCTTTGTAGAGGATCGCCGTGGCGACCATGGCGAACAGTGTGCCGCCGACAGCGCCCATGTTCGTGTTGGCGAAGATCTGAGCCACCGAGTTGATGTCGGTAATGGTGCCGGCAGCAAGCTGCGAAGCGCCGTTGAAGCCGAACCAGCCGAACCACAGGATGAACGTACCAAGACCGGCCAGCGGGATGTTGGAACCCGGCATCGGGTTCACCTGCTTGCCGAAATACTTGCCGGTACGCGGACCGATGACCAGAGCGCCCATAAGAGCTGCCCAGCCGCCAACCGAGTGAACCAGCGTCGAACCGGCGAAGTCGGAGAAGGCCCACTTGCTGTCGAGGTAGCCGCCGCCCCACTCCCAGGACACGACAACCGGATAGATCACTGACGTCAGGATCGCCGTGAAGATCAGGAATGGCCAAAGCTTGACGCGCTCAGCGACCGTACCGGAAACGATGGAAGCTGCCGTGGCAACGAACACCATCTGGAAGTACCAGTCAGAGGACGGCGCATAGCCAGCTTCGTTTGCGACATCGAGGCTACCACCCGACCAGAAGAAGGCGGATGCTGCAGGCATGCCGAACAGTTTCAGACCTTCATCGCCGCCCATCCAGGCGCCCGGATAGGCCACGTTGTAACCGATGATCCAGAACATCAGACCAGAGACGGCGTAGAGCACGACGTTCTTCATGGACTGCATGGCAGCGTTCTTCGAGCGCACCAGACCCACTTCAAGGCACATGAAGCCGGCTGCCATGAACATCACGATCAGGCCGCCGATGAGGAACAGGTAGGAGTTGTCGACGTACGAGCTTGCGCTGCCGTTAACCGATTCCTCCAGCGCCGAGAGGCGCGCTTCCAGATCTGCGTCCTGTGCGTATGCGAGCGCCCCCGTGAACGCGAGGGCTGGCAGCAAGGCCACCCCGCGCGTCAATTTTTTGAATATCTGGCCCATTCGGCCCCTCCATGTCGCAGGTTTCGGAGCTCGGGACCCCCCGGCGCTCTCCCACTCCCGATATGATTTGGGGTGCCCAAGAAAGTCGCTTGGCGGACTTATTCAGAGGCCCATTCTTCGGACTCGTGGTTAAATGGTGGGCAGCGTTGCGGCTAATCGCCCAAAACGGCGCCACCGCTAGACGAGGGAGAGGCCCAGCGCTACCTAGTCATCATGTCGAAACCAAACTCCGCTCCTAACGAAATCGTCGACCTCGTGATCATCGGAGCCGGTCCTGTCGGTACGTCGCTGGCAGTCCTGGCGGTGCAGCGTGGTTTCTCAACAATCCTTGTAGATGCACGCGATCCGTCTGCTGTTCCTGCAACGGATACACGCACTTTCGCGATCGTCCGTGGCAGCTGGAGATTGCTCGGCGCCACCGGCGTGCACCCGCTTCTGGAAGGGGTGACCGAGCCTCTCAACGGCCTCGAAGCGGTGGATGGCGGAACGCACGCGTTCGGCGCACCGGGTATAATCTTCGGAAATGACGACCTTCCGGCCGATGATGACGGCCAACCTCTGGGACAAATGGTCCCTTCTGCGGACCTCCAGGTCGCCCTGGACAAGGTCACTGGTCAGATAACAGGCACTGAAGGCGGTCTGACCTGGCTGAAAAACACACGCTTCGAAGCGCTGGAAGACGGCGCCGCGGCGACCACTGTCGTGCTCTCAGACGGCTCCCGCATCCGCACGCGGCTGGTTGCGGCCTGTGACGGCGTGAACTCTTCCGTCCGGTCGGCGCTCGGCATCAACACGGATGACCATGATTATGGTAAATCGGTTTTCGCTGCGAATGTGAAACTGGAACGCCCCCATGGCGGCATCGCGCGCCAGCTGTTCATGCCGGAAGGTCCGTTCGCGACCCTTCCCATGCCGGACAATCGGGCCAACCTCGCCTGGTACATGAAGCGCGGCGCCGCCGAGACGCTGGCCCAGATGCCGGTCGAAGACATCGAAGCCGAGCTGAACGCCAGATTCGAGCATTTTGCCGGCCCGATGAAGATTGACGGGCCGGTCATCTCCTATCCGCTCAAGATGCGGCTTGCGCAGAAGATCATCGGCCCGCGTGTCGTCCTGCTTGGCGATGCCGCCCACCGGATCAACCCGCTGGCCGGACAAGGCCTGAACCTCGGCTTCAAGGATCTCGCCGCGCTGATCGACATCATGGTGGAGGCCCGCGAAGTGGGTCTGGACCATGGCGCGGCCGCCGCGACGGAGCGCTACCAGCAAGCGCGCCGCTTCGACATGACGACCGTGGCGCTGTTCATGGATGCGATCGACCGGGCGTTCTCGAACGACAATGCGATCCTGAAACCGCTGCGGGGCCTCGCCATGACGGCGGCCAACAAGATTGGTCCGCTGCGCCGGGCCATGGCCCGTCAGGCCAGCGCAGATCAGGCTCATCTGCCGAGCCTGATGCGCTAGAGGCTAATCGCCAACCGTCAGCTTGCGGATCTGGTCCCAGTTATAAAGACCGCTGTCGTGGCCATCGGAGAACACGATCCGCAAGGCGTAGCGCCCAACCGGATCTGCCCGCAGCACACTGATATCTTCCGGAACAGGCGCTTGCGGGGGTGGCGGGCCGCCGCCATGTCCCCGCACAGCAGCCGACGGTGAGTTCTCGCGCAGGCGCTTGTAGGCGACCGAGCCGGACTTTCCGTCATCGAATTCGGCAAACAACTCCCCTGCCGTTCTCCGGAAGGACAATTTCACCGGCCAGGCCATGACAGCGCTCATACGGCAGGCCCCTGCTCGTCCAGATCGCGCGCTTCTTCCGGCAACATGATCGGAATGCCGCCCCGGATCGGATAGGCCAGCCGCGCTTTTGCCGAGATCAGCTCGCCTGCGGCGGCATCATAGCTCAGCGGCTGACGCGTCTGCGGACAGATCAGGATTTCGAGAAGACGCGGATCGACGCCGGAATGGGCGGGGCGCGGGCTGGAAGTGTCGTCAGTCATGGGCCGTCCTATTGCAGCGTTCCGCCTTCGGGGCCAGCGGAATCCATTTTCAGAAGCGTGATCAGCATGTCCGCGCGATCCTTCAGAGTCGCCGCTTCGAGGAGAGCCTGTTTCTCCATGACCGAAAAAGGACTGCCCGCCGCGAGCGCATGAATGAGCGCATGAAAAGGCGCGACTTCAACAGCGCTCCAGTCGGCGTCCATGTCCTGTCCTGCCGCATATTCGCGAAGCGTCGCGATCAGCAAAGCGCGCGCGGGAAGTCCCTCATCCATCTCGGGCCGCAGGTCATCGGCATAAGCCGACCAGTCCGGGCGCACCTGCCGGTAGGGTGTGGTCACGTCCAGTTCCTGAACGATCCGGAACCGGGCGATGCCGGCCAGCGTAATCAGGTAACGCCCGTCATCGGTCTCCGAATAAGACGTGATACGCCCCGCACAGCCAATTCCGGCAAGGTCCGGCTTCTGCGGGTTCCCTCCGGTGCTCTGCACCATGCCGATCAGCCGGTTTCCCGCCATCGCATCGTCCACCATGTTCAGGTAGCGCGGCTCAAAGATGTTCAGCGGCAGCTGGTAGTGCGGAAACAAGACAACACCCGGCAGCGGGAACACGGTGAGCGTTCCCGGCAGCTGGTCCAATGAATGATAGGCTTGTGCGCTCATACGGCTCTCCGGGCTGATGGGACTATGCCGGAGGGAGCCGCCTCAGGCAAACATCAGGGAGGCAAGCCGCCGGCGGCCTTCCACCGTTGCGGCATCCGTCGGACCCGCCGCTTCGAAGACCTGCAGCAGTTTCTCCTTCGCCTTGCCCTCTTCCCAGTCCATCTTGGCGCCGAGAATGATCAGAAGGTGGTCGACTGCATCGCCATAGCGCTGCGCGGCGGCGTATGCCTCAGCAAGCTCGAAGCGCTTGGCATGATCGTCCGGCGCCGCCATGACCGCATCCAGAAGCGCGTCGAATTCGTCAGCGGCCGGGGCGTCGTCCATCATCTCGATGGCCATGCGCACGCCTTTGACGGCCGTGTCATGCTTCTGGCTTTCCGGCACCATGTCGAGTGTCGCGCTTGCGCGTTCCTTGTCGCCATTGGCGAGGTAGCAGCGGGCAAGACCGGCAATCGCGGTGACATTCTCCGGGTCATGCTGGATCACAGCCGCATAGATCTGCGCGGCGGTGGCAATATCACCGGCCTGGCTGGCAGCTTCCGCCTGGACCAGCGCATCGGCGATCTCCTTGGCGGAATCGGTTCCGGAGACGAGCTTCTCGATAAAGCTGCGCACCTGGCCTTCCGGCAGGGCGCCCATGAAGGCATCGACCGGGCGGCCCTTGTCGAACGCGTAGATCGCCGGGATGGAGCGCACGCCCAGCTGTCCGGCATATGCCGGGTTCTCGTCAATATTGATCTTTACCAGCCTCACAGCGCCCTTGTGGCTGTCGACCACCTTCTCGATCACCGGGCCAAGCTGGCGGCACGGGCCGCACCATGGCGCCCAGAAGTCGACAATCACGGGCTGGTCATTCGACGCCTCGACGACGTCTGCGATGAAGTCCTGGTCGGTGCTGTCTTTGGTGTACAGCGCGGCGGCATCAGCCATGGCAATAATCCTTTAAAAGCTGGCCGAAAGATGGGCGTTCACGGGCTGCTTCGCAAGCGGAACCGCAGCATCACGTGCCTGTTCATATGCCAAGCGGCTTTCGGCGCATTTCCGCCCCAAGCTGAACGGAGGCCAACGAAAAGCGGCCAAAATACCTTGATCCCGCCCTGTTTAGCCGGGGTTCAGGCGTCTAGATGTAAGCCTAAGGTCACAACAAGGAGACCCGTTCGATGAAGACCAAACTCGCTGCCCTGGTTGCTGCTGTCGCCCTCGCCGGCGCGCCCCTTGCGCTGGCACGTCAGGGTTCACCCGAAGCGGCCCCGATGAAGATCACCGCGGCCCCGGCAACCCTGACGGCGGCCCAGCGCACCACCCTGCTGAAAGAAGTCGCCGCCTCCATGGAGAAGGTGAAGACAGCCTCAGGCCGGTTCGACCAGCTTTCGCCCGACTTCACGGCGACCACCGGCACGTTCGCCATTTCCCGGCCCGGCAAGGTTCGCTTCGACTATGACGACCCCACGCCGCTGCTGATCGTGTCCAATGGCACGACCGTCGCGATGCAGGATTCCGAACTGGAAACCACCGACCGCGTCCCGCTCAGCTCGACACCGCTCTCGCTATTGCTGGACGACAATCTCGATTTCGCCTCCGAAGCCGAAATCCTCGATGTCAGCAATGAGGGCGACAATGTCTCCATCACGCTCAGCGACCCGGACGGTGAAATGGACGGAACGCTGACCCTGCTGTTCGCAGGCGCCGACCACGACCTCACCGGCTGGCGCACGACAGACAGTGCCGGCAATGTCACCGACGTCAAACTGCACGATGTCGTCACCGGCAAGAAACTCAATCCGCGCCTCTTCATCGTGAAGGACTTCGACGACGAATAGGCCGCGTCACTACAGATCACCCTTTGTACCGCCCCGGTGGAATTCCCCTCCGGGGCGAGTACTGCGCCGACACAGCCAAGCAGATAACACATAATTTACTTGAAAATTTTCCCCGTAGTGACATCTTTGCAACTGTAGACACACGGCCTACCCCGCGCAGCACCCCGACCCCCCCGCTGTGAAACACCGTGATGTCACCGCCGGAGCCTTCCCCTACCGGCGAGACGTTGGAAACCGCGTCAGGCGCGTCCGAACCCCCCGCGTTCGGGCGCGTTGACGTTTTCGGGAACGGTGCTAGGCAGCGCGGATGTCAAAATCCCTCAAGATCGTCAGCTGGAACATCAACTCGGTCCGCCTGCGCGCGCCGAACGTTGAAGCCTTCGTCACCGCGGAAAAGCCGGACGTGGTCTGCCTGCAGGAGACCAAGTGCCAGGACGGGGAGTTCCCCGAGAAGATCTTCCGCGAGATGGGCCTGAAGCACCTTGTGCTGAACGGGCAGAAGGGCGGCCATCACGGCGTCGCCATCGCCTCGCGCCTTCCGCTGGAGCGGATTGAGGCACCGGAGCTTTGCCGCGAAGGCCATTCCCGCGCCATTGCCGCGCGGGTTGCCGGGATCGAAGTGCACAATATCTACCTGCCCGCAGGCGGCGATGAGCCGGACCCGGTCAAGAACGAGAAGTTCGCCCACAAGCTCGATTTCCTTGAGCGCCTCGGCCCGGCCTACAAGAAGCAGACGTCAACGCCGCGCGTCCTGGTGGGTGACCTCAACGTCGCCCCGCACGAGAACGATGTCTGGTCGCACAAGCAGCTACTGAAGATCGTCTCGCACACGCCGGAAGAGGTCGAGCTTCTGGAAGCGTCCCGCAAGCAGGCCAAGTTCGCTGACATTGCCCGCCTCGCCGTGCCGGACGAGCAGAAGCTCTATTCCTGGTGGAGCTACCGGGCGAAAGACTGGGCCGCCTCCAACAAGGGACGGCGCCTCGATCATATCTGGATGAACCCGGCAGCCCTGGCAGAGACAAAAGTGGACTCCTACCAGGTCCACCTCGCCTGGCGCGGCGGCTGGAAACCTTCCGACCACGCCCCGATCAGCGTAAAGATCAAAGCCGGCTAAACCGCTGGTCGCCAGGCATAGTGACACTTTGCGCGCCGGTGATACGCATCCGGCTCAATGCTTGTCAGCACAAAGCCCTCGCGCTCATAAAACGCCCGCGCCCGCTGATTGGTTTCATGCGTGGTCAGGACGATACCCTCCGGCATCAGACCTTTCGCATGGTTCAGAAGCGCCAGACCGGCACCCGCGCCTTTGGAAGCCGGGTCCACGAAGAGCTGGTCAATCCGGGACTCTTCCGGAACCAGTGCCAGGAAGCCCGCAGGTTTGCTGTCGCGCTCCGCAACATACAGCGCCCAGCGTGATGCTGCCTCCTGATGGAAGCGCGCCCGGACACCCTCGCGGGAAAGATCTGTTTCGTTCGAAATGCCGATCGACTGCCAGCTGTCATACCAGAGATCGGCCAATGCCGGATAATCCGCAGGCGTCGCAGGCCGGATGATCACGGCTGCAGGCGATAGCCACCCGCATCGGTCAGCAACAGGCGGGCATGCGCCGGGTCCGGCTCGACCTTCTGGCGCAGGCGATAGATGTGCGTTTCCAGCGTGTGCGTCGTAACGGCGGCGTTATAGCCCCAGACCTCTGCCAGCAACTCATCCCGCGCAACCGGCTTGCCGCCGGCGCGGTAGAGGTATTTCAGGATGTTGGTTTCTTTCTCGGTCAGCCGGATTTTCTTCTCGTCCTCTGTGACGAGCAGTTTCATCGCGGGACGGAATTCATACGGCCCGATCTTGAAGGTCGCGTCTTCCGATTGTTCGAAACTGCGCAGATGCGCGCGAACACGCGCCAGAAGAACCGAGAACTTGAACGGCTTGGTCACATAGTCATTGGCGCCGGATTCGAGGCCGAGGATCGTGTCGGCGTCGCCATCCTGACCGGTCAGCATGATGACCGGCGCGCGTACGCCCTTCTGCCGCATGATCTTGCAGGCCTCCCGGCCATCCATGTCCGGCATGTCCACGTCGAGCAGGATCAGGTCGATCCGCTGGCTGGTCGCCATTGCGATGCCTTCATTGGCATTCACGGCCTGCAGGGTTTCGAAACTGTCGTGCAGCTCGAACTGTTCGGCGAGTGCTTCGCGCAGGTCTTCATCATCGTCGACCAGCAGGATCGTTTTCTTGGCAGCCATGCGACTCTCCGGTTCAAAGTGAGTGCTGCTTCTATCCTTATCGGATTGCGATGCCATAAGAATGTAACGCACGTGAGTTCACAAGAGCGGGAGGATTCCGTGAGCGCAGATTTTGTGGCCCATGCCGATGGGCGTTTCCTTCTGGCCGGACGCACAACGCGGTGTTCGGTCGGGCGCAGCGGTGTGATTGCCGCAGACGAGAAGCGGGAAGGCGACGGCGCCTCGCCGATTGGAACCTGGCCGATGCGGCGCGTCTTCTACCGGCCAGACCGGACCCGGCCGCCGAAAACGCTGCTGCCGCTGGTGGCGCTGGTCCCGGAAGACGGCTGGTGCGATGCGCCGGAAGATCCGCTCTACAATCGCTGGGTCAAACTGCCTTACGCCGCCAGCCATGAGAATCTCTGGCGGGAAGACCATGTCTACGACGTGATCGTGGAGCTGGGTTACAATGACGATCCGCCCGCGCCCTTCCATGGCAGCGCCATCTTCCTGCACCTTGCCCAGCCGGACTGGGGGCCGACCGCTGGGTGCGTGGCGGTGACGATGGAGGATATGCTTGAGATACTCAGACTATCCGCGCGCGGGTCTGAGATCGAAATCCAAACCTAGATACGCGCCCCGAACAGGGCAGAGCCGACCCGGACATGCGTCGAGCCAAAACGCGCCGCCGTCACATAGTCCGAACTCATACCCATGGAGAGCACGCTCAGGCCGAGGGATTTGGCGAGATCAGCGAGCAGGGCAAAGTGCGGACCCGCAGGTTCGTCCACCGGCGGGATGCACATCAGGCCCTGAACCTCGAGGCCCCTGCTCCGTGCATACTGTAGCAGCTCCTGCACATCGGACGGCACGACCCCGGCCTTTTGCGGCTCCTCACCCGTGTTCACCTGGATCAGGACGGGCAGGGCGCGGCCCACTTTCGCCATCGCCTTGACCAGCGCATCGACGAGCTTTGGCCGGTCCACTGTCTCGATCACGTCGAACAGACGGACGGCATCTTCCGCCTTGTTGGTCTGCAAGGGGCCGATCAGATGCAATTCAAGATCCGGGTAAGCGCCCCGGCAGCCAGCCCACCGGGCTTCTGCCTCCTGCACCCGGTTTTCGCCGAACACACGCTGCCCGGTGGCGAGGATGTCCGCGATCGCCGCTTCAGGCTGTGTCTTGGTCACCGCCACCAGCACAGGTGGCGGCGTGGCTGCGTCAGAAAGTTCGGCCAGAACGGCCTCGCGGCGCTTGGCAATGGAGAGCGTGTCGGTATCAGTCATGATGATGACGCAGGAAGACCGAAACCGCGCCGAACGCAAGCTCCGCGCAGCCGGGCGGATCGCCGCGCGGCATTTGCCAGCTGGTCTGCCGCCGGTCCTCTACCTGACAGATGTTGACCGCACACCCGACCCGGTGACCACGGCGAGCCGCCTGCCAGCCGGTTGGGGCGTCGTTTACCGGCACTACGATCACGGTAACCGACACATCACGGCCTTACGGCTCGCCCATGTCTGCAGGAAGCGGCACCTTAAACTCCTCATCGCGGGCGATCCGGTCACGGCAATTGCGGTCGGGGCAGACGGCGTGCACTGGCCCTTCGCAATGCGCCGCCAGGCCCGGCGCTGGCACGGCCGGTTCGCCATCATGACGGCCAGCGCCCACACGCCGGATCAGCTGCGGCAGCTACAGGATACGGGTTTTGATGCAGCGCTTCTATCGACCGCTTTCCCGTCCGCCAGCCCCAGCGCGCGCACGCCCCTCGGGGCCGCGCGTCTGCGCACACTGGCACGCGCCTCCAACCTCCCGGTCTACGCGCTCGGCGGCCTGAATGCAGATACGGCCCAATTGGCTACATCTGTTGCAGGCATTGCAGGAATCGAAGGAATTGAGGCCGTGTTCGGGCCTAGAACTTGAAGGCCGACTTCAGGCGAATGCCGGTCTCGATCGCACGATCTTCCCACTGGGACACCGCATTCAGGTCATCCGCGCCAACGCTGACTTCACCACCGACCGAGAAGCGCGGCGTGATCTTGAACGTGGCACCAGCCTGCATTTCCTCGCGCGGCAGCGGCGAGATCGCAGCCGACGGGCGGGACAGTTTGTCGATGTTGAATTCCCAACGGTCAGAGCCGCTGAACTGCATCGAAATGTCTTCGGAAGGCGCCGCCTGCCAGACAGGGCGCGTGTCGGCGGGCTTGGTCACCGCGAACTGGCGATACCAGTCCACCTTGCCGGACTGGGTTTCGGACAGCTGAGGCGCTTCCATCGGCACGGTAGCGATGCGCGAATCTTCCTGCGCGGCAGCTGGCATAGCCAACACCGTCACCGTAATCGCACAAGAGAGCAAAAGCCCAAGCCGCATAGTCCGCACCTTTCCCTGACACACATTAGGGGCCGGACTCTGTAAACAGAAGATTAATATTCCGACATGGGTGCAATTCTAACGCGATAGTGTGATTTCTAACACAATCCCGCGGCCCCCAAGTGCTCTGGGCGTCGCAATAGTTCCCGAATTCAGGCTATCATAGCGATACCCGAGCGCGAGGCGTGCATTTTCATTAACCTTCCTGGCGATACCGGTGCGCCACGATTCGCCTTTAACTCCCGCCGAATCGTCGGTCGCTTCGCCATATTCCGCGCCCCAGTCGAGCCCGAACGCCGTGTGCGTTACGCCCGCAGTCCAGGCCGAATAGTCGCCCGGCCGGCCATCCAGACCATTGTCACTGTTAAGCCAGCTCGCCCCAAACACTGTGTCCTTCCATTCGGCATTGGCCCCGGCAGACCATGTCTGCACCGTGCCAAAGGCCACGGGGGACGTCGGCGCCGCATCAACATCGGCCCGGCTATAGGCCGTGGCAGCCCGAACACGCACGCCGCTTTCCCGGAAGCGATGATTGAAGCTGACACTCGCTTCAGCCGCATTGCTCAGGCTGAATGCCGGCGTTCCCGGCAGGATCCTCACCGGATCACGGTCAAGTCCGCGCACATCCGCCTCAGGCGCGAAGGAAATCCCGCCTTTGAGGCCAATGATGCGCGGCGTGGTGAAAGACACCTTGGCGGCCGGTCCGGTCAGGTCGTGATCGGTTCGCACGATCGCGCCGCCATCCGGGTCGAGCCTCGGCGCATGCAGCGACAGAGTGGAGAACAGCGACGGCGCACCTTCGGAAAAGCGCTTCGCCACGCCCTCATCCCGGCCGATGCGGACCTCGCCATAGCCGCCCTCTGCATAGACATAGGCCGTTTGCAGCACACCGCGCGCACCATCGTCTTCCAGGCCGTCCGCCTGTGCGAGCCCGCTGAACGCCCCAGAGAGAACCGGAGAGCCGCTCGCAGGGTCGGCCACGATGCCCGAGAAGCCGGACCGCGCACCGTTATCCAGCTCTGCGTCCAGTTTCATCACGAGGCCCAGCTCCAGCCCGTTGTCGAGCACGCGATTGGTATCGAACCCGAGGCCCAGCCGGTAGAGTGCCATCTCTTCAGCACCCGGCGCCAGAACAGCTGTCGCGTCTCCGGTCCACTTGGTTTCCCAGACATCCCAGGCCTCCTGCGACAGCGCCGGCAGACACACACCGGCAGACAGGAAAGCCAGAAGGGTCAGACGTTGCATTTCGTACTCCTGCGGGTCCCAGCACACATCAGTACTGGCGAGCCCAGACTCGTGTTGTTATACAAACGCCGGTCAACAAGATATTGCGCTCGGGAACTGTCCTCATGAACAAATATGTCTTCTCCGCGGCAGCCGCTGCCCTGTTTGCGCTGGCCGGGTGCCAGTCCGGTGGCAAGCACGTCAACACAGACGCCCAGGTCGCCGCGAAGAATGTCGGCACGGTGAACCCGTTCCTCTGGCGCGCTTCCCTCGACACTTTCGCCAACATGCCGGTTCAGAGCACCGATCCGATCGGCGGCCTGATCGTGTATGACTGGCAAAGTTTCCCGGGCTCCGCAAACGAGCGGATCAAGGTGACCGTCTACATCCTCGACACACGCCTTCGCGCCGACGGCATCAAGGTCTCCGTGTTCCGGCAGGTGAACGAGGACGGCACCTGGGTCGACGCAACTGTCGATCCGGAAACCGCGACCCAGCTTGAAAATGCGATCCTTGACCGCGCGCGGACCCTCAAGAATTCGCAACTCGGCTAGAAGCCGGTCTAATCAGACGACAATCAGGGGAGAGGCCAATGGCCACCCGGTACGATCCGCAAACCGCGGAACAAAAATGGCGTGACGCCTGGGATCAGGCAGAGCTGTTCAAGGCCAAGTCCCCCAAAGAGGCCGGCGATGCGCCGAAGGCCTACGTGCTGGAGATGTTCCCGTACCCGTCCGGACGCCTGCACATGGGCCATGTCCGCAACTATGCGATGGGCGATGTCGTGGCCCGTCACCGCCGCGCCAATGGCTACAACGTGCTGCACCCGATGGGTTGGGACGCGTTCGGCATGCCGGCCGAGAATGCTGCGATGGAAAAGAAGGTCCATCCCGGCAAGTGGACCTATCAGAACATCGCCGCAATGAAGGCCCAGTTCGCCAAGCTCGGCCTGTCGCTGGACTGGAGCCGGGAATTTGCGACCTGCGACCCGGAATATTACGGCGCCCAGCAGGCCCTGTTCCTGAAGATGCTCGCCAAGGGCCTTGTCTATCGCAAGGCCTCCAAGGTGAACTGGGACCCGGTGGACAACACGGTCCTGGCCAATGAGCAGGTGATCGACGGGCGCGGCTGGCGCTCTGGTGCATTGGTGGAACAGCGCGAGCTGACCCAGTGGTTCTTCAGGATCACGCAATATGCCGAAGACTTGCTGGAAGAAGTCCAAAAGCTGGAACGCTGGCCTGAAAAGGTCCGCACCATGCAGGCGAACTGGATCGGCCGGTCAGAAGGCCTGCAGATGCGCTTCGAATGGGACAGCGCTGCCCCTGCCGGCTTCGATGACGGCATCGAGATCTTCACCACTCGGCCCGACACGCTGTTCGGCGCGAGCTTCATCGCCCTGTCCCCCGACCACCCGCTGACGATCCAGCTGGCCAGGGACTCCAACCATCTGCAGCTGTTCCGTGCGAAATGCGCGCAGGTCGGCACCAGCGAAGAAGCCATCGAGAAAGCCGAGAAGCTGGGCTTCGACACCGGCCTGACCGTGAAGCACCCGTTTGTGGACGGAAAAACCCTGCCGGTCTGGGTCGCGAACTTCGTGCTGATGGGATACGGCACCGGCGCCATTTTCGGCTGCCCGGCGCATGACCAGCGCGACATCGACTTTGCTCGCAAGTTCGATCTGGACGTCACGCCCGTCGTGCTGCCGCCAGACGGCGACGCCACCAGCTTTACTGTAAAAAACGAGGCCTATACCGGGCCGGGATCGATCTTCAATTCTGACTTCCTGAATGGTCTCAGCATCGTGGATGCCAAGCGCACCGCCATCGAGCGGATCGAAGCTATGGGCCTCGGTGCAGGCACGGTGAATTATCGCCTGCGCGACTGGGGCGTTTCCCGTCAGCGCTATTGGGGCTGCCCGATCCCGGTGATCCATTGCGACAGCTGCGGCGTCGTGCCAGTGCCGCTGGACCAGCTGCCTGTGCGCCTGCCGGAGGACGTGACCTTCGACCAGCCGGGCAACCCGCTGGACCGTCACCCGACCTGGAAACATGTCGATTGCCCGGCCTGCGGCAAGCCCGCCCGGCGCGAGACCGACACGCTGGATACGTTCGCGGACTCGTCCTGGTATTATGCCCGCTTTGCCAGCGCGACGGATATGGAAGAGCGCGCCTATTGGCTGCCGGTTGACCAGTATGTCGGCGGCGTCGAGCATGCTGTTCTGCACCTGCTCTATGCCCGCTTCTTCGCTCGTGCGATGCGCGATGTCGGTGAGCTGGACCTGCCGAGCGGCGAACCTTTCGCAGGCCTCTTCACGCAAGGCATGGTGACCCACGAGACCTATAAATCTGCGTCAGGACAATGGCTGGAACCCTCAGCTGTTACACAAGACGGCGACACCTGGATCGAAACGGCGACCGGCGGCATCGTCACGCCCGGCCCGATCGAGAAGATGTCGAAGTCCAAGAAGAACACGGTCGATCCGGATGCGATCATCGCCCAGTTCGGCGCCGATGTTGCCCGCTGGTTCGTCCTGTCGGACTCCCCGCCAGAGCGGGATGTTGAGTGGACGCAGTCCGGCGTCGAAGGCGCGGCCCGCTTTGCCCAGCGCCTGTGGAGCGTGTTCGACGCCCTCGCTGACACTGCGAAGGCTGAGCCCGGCACGGATGCCGACTCACTCGCCGTGCGCAAGGCGAGCCACAAGGCCGTTGCCGGCATCGACAAGGCCATCGAGGAATTCCGCTTCAATTCCGCCGTTGCCAGCATCCATGAATGGGTGACCGCGCTGAAGAAAGCTGAAGCCGCTGGCGAAGCCGTCACCGGCGCCCGCCTCGAAGGCGCCTCCATGCTGGCGCGCTGCCTGACGCCGTTCATGCCGCACCTGGCCGAGACCTGCTGGGAACGGATCGGCGGCGAAGGCTTCGTGTCTGCTGCGCCCTGGCCTGTCGTGGACAAAGCGCTGACCGAAGACGATTCCGTCACCATGGCGGTGCAGATCAATGGCAAGCGCCGCGGTGAAATCACCGTGCCCAAAGGCGAAGCCAATGACATCGTAGAGGCTGCAGCCCACGCCCTGCCGGAGGTGATCTCTTTCATCGAAGGCAAGAGCGTGAAGAAAACGATTGTTGTGCCCGGCCGCATTGTGAATATCGTGGTCGCATGAAACGCTTCCTGATCGCGCTCGCTCTCGTCCTGCCCGCCTGCGGCTTCCAGCCCGTCTACGCGCCGGGCGGCAGCGCGACCTTTGCCTCTGGCAATATCACAATTGAGCAGATTCCCGGCCGGTCGGGCTATAAGCTGCGCCGCGCGCTTCAGCAGGAGCTGGCCGCCGGTTTGCCGAACCTGAACGAGACAGCCCGGCTGGAAGTGAAGCTGAAGGAGAATCTGATCCGCCTGGCGATCAAGCCGGACGGAGCCGCTGCGCGCTCATCCGTCTCGGCAGAGGCCGTCTATGTCCTCTCGACCGAGTCGAAATCGTTTCGGGGTAATTCTGATACAGAGATCAGCTTCTCTGTTCCGGATGCGCCCTATGGCGACATCTCCGCCCAGACCAGCGCATCCGACCGGGCCATGCGCCAGCTCGCCAGCCGCATTGTAGACGATTTGCGGCTGCAACTCTCCACAGCGGACTGATGCTGCTTCAGGGCAAACAAGCTGCCGCCTTTGCCCGCAAGCCGGACCCCAAGGTCTGGGCCGTCCTCGCCTTCAGCGATGATGAAGGTCTGGCCAGCGACAACGGCCAGCAGATCATCGCCGCCTGGACCGGCAAGAACGCCCATGCCGATGTCACCCTGCTGGATGACGATGCCATCCGGAAAGATCCGGCCCTCCTGTTCGATGCACTGGAAGCGGCTTCCCTGCTCGGAGATCCTCGCTTTGTGCGGGTGCGCACCGGGGGCGACAAGATTGCCGGCCTGCTGATCGAAGCCATCACCGCAGGCGACAAGACCGAAGACCGCTACAGCGCCCGCTTGCTGATCGAGGCCGGCAGCCTCGCCAAGAAGTCCAAACTGCGCAGCGCCGCAGAAGCCGCGAGCCGGACCGCCTGCCTTCAATTCTTCGCCGATGAGGGCGTCGATATCGAGCACAAGGTGAAACAGGCACTCAAGGAATTCAGCATCGAGATCGATCCGGAAGCCCTGCGCGTGTTCGTCGGTGATCTGCCAGGCCACCGGCTGGCCGCTAATTCCGAAATTGAGAAACTCGCGCTCTACGCCCGCGGCCTCGGGCGACCCGTCTCTGTCAGTGACATCCGCGCGCTGTGCGCCACCGAATTCGAACAGACCCTGTCGACCGCAATCTCCGCCACCCTCGACGGCCATCCGGGCGCAGCCAATGCCGCATTCGAGAAGCTGGCCATGGCGGGCACTGCCGGGATCAGCGTGTTGCGCTCCCTTCAGTTCGAAGTCCGCCGCATGCTGGATGCACATGTCCGGATCGAGGAAGGACAGCCCGGCGCAAACATGAAACTGCGCCCGCCCGTCTGGCAAAGCGAATGGCCAGCCTATCGGGCGCGTCTCAACAAATGGCCGGTGAAGCGCCTGACGCGCGTGCTGGAACGGATCTACGATGCTGAGGCGCAAGCCAAGCGCGCTGGCGGAAGCACCGACGCTGTTGTGCGTGTACTGATGAATGATCTCGCCCGGGCAGCCGAAGCGGCCCGCTGATCGTCAGCCTTTGCGGCGCGTCAGCCGGCTGCAAACATCATCCAGCTGTTCCAGGTCGCGATACTTGATGCGCAGCTCGCCGCCATTCTTGCCGTGCCGGATATCCACCTGCAGGCCAAGCCGGCGGGTCAGGTCCGCTTCCAGCGCTTCAGTGTCGACATCTTTCTCGACCGGCGGGGCTTTGCCGGATTTGACTTCCAGATCGCCGCCATCGCGAGCGCCCTTGGCCAGAGCCTCAACCTCACGAACGCTGAGGCCTTTCTCAGCCGCCAGTTCGATCAGAGCTTCCGGGTCCGGTGCGCCAAGCGCGGCGCGGGCATGCCCGGCGCTCACCTTGCCGGCACGAACAAAGTCTCGCGCCGCTTCCGGCAGCTGCAGCAGACGAAGCGTGTTGGTGATGTGGACCCGGCTCTTGCCGACGCTGGTCGCGAGGCTGTCCTGCGTCCGGCCGAACCGCTTCATCAGCGCCTCATAGGCCTCCGCCTCTTCAATCGGGTTGAGGTCAGCCCGCTGGACGTTCTCGATAATGCCGACTTCCAGCAGCTCAAGCTCATCGACATTGCGGACAACCGCCGGGATCGCCGTCAGGCCGGCGAGCTTGGCGGCACGCCAGCGGCGCTCCCCGGCGATCACCTGATACTTGCCAGCTTCCTTCGGATCGGGCCGGACCAGGATGGCCTGCAGCACGCCCTTGGTGCGGATCGACTCGGCGAGTTCGCGCAGTGCGGCCTCGTCAAAGGTGCGGCGCGGCTGGGCCGGGTTGCGGCGGATATGGTCGATCGGGATCTCGTTCACGCCGGTCGCGACGGGCGCGTCCTTCTCCGGCTTGGACGGAGTGGAGGCTTCGACCTCACCCATCAGGGCCGAAAGACCCCGGCCGAGACGCTTCTGCTTGTGCTTGGAATCGTCGGCCATTCTGATCAGGCCGCCCGTGCCTTCTCGCGCTGAAGGACTTCCGACGCGAGCCGGATATAGGCTTCACTGCCCGGACAGCGATAATCATACAGCAGGGCCGGCTTGCCGAATGACGGCGCTTCCGACAGGCGCACATTGCGCGGGATCACCGTGTTGTAGACCTTATTGCCGAAGAACGAGCGCACCTCGTCCGCCACCTGGTCGGAGAGATTGTTGCGGCGGTCATACATGGTCAGCACGACGCCCTGGATTTCCAGGTTCGGGTTCAGGCCCTGCCGCACGACATCCACGGTGCGCAACAGCTGGCTGAGACCCTCGAGCGCGAGGAACTCGCACTGGAGCGGAACCAGAAGCGCATCCGCTGCTGTCATGGCGTTGAGTGTCAGAGACGACAGCGAAGGCGGGCAGTCGATCAGGATATAATCGTAGCGCGGCAGGCCTTCGGCCTCGGCGCGATCGATATAATTGTGCAGCGACTCGCGCAGCCGGTAGGACCGGTGCGGGTCGGCCGCGAGTTCAGTTTCCACGCCGGACAGGTTCTCGTCGCCCGGAATGATGTCGAGCCGGGGCACGATGGTCGAAAGAACGGCCTGTTCCAGCGGCGTCCGGTCCACGACGAGATCATATGAGGTCGTCACGCGATCGGTGCGCTCGATGCCGAGACCGGTGGAAGCGTTACCCTGCGCGTCGAAGTCGACGATCAGAACGCGGCGCCCAACGGCGGCGAGGGCTGTGCCGAGATTGATAGACGTCGTTGTTTTGCCAACGCCGCCCTTCTGGTTCACCACAGCAAAGATTCTGGGCCTAAGACCTGTCACCACGTAGCTCCCTGATAATCAGAATTGTTCCTGACCCACCAACCCGGCTTGGAATCGCCTCATGAGCGAAATTCCACGTTTGGCTGGCGTCCGTCAATTCTTCTTTCCAGCGTTCGCCCTTGAAGAATAGCCCTGATGCGCCGCGTTTGAGCCATGGCGCGGCATAGTCGAGCAATTTCGGAAGCGGCGCAAAGGCCCGCGCCGTGACGAAATCGGCAGGCATTGGCTCCACCGATTCCACCCGTTCCTGTCTCACCGTGGCATTCAGACCCGCCGCTTCAATGGCTGCGCGAAGGAAGGCGCACTTCTTTCCCACGCTTTCGATCATGGTGACATGCCCCGCGGGACGCGCCGCCCCGATGATCAGGCCCGGGAAGCCGGCGCCGGACCCGAGATCCACGACCTTCGCGTCTTCCGGAATGAGATCCAGGATCTGGAAACAGTCGGCCACGTGCCGGGTCCAGATCACAGGCCATTCGCGCGGACCGATCAGATTGCTCCGCGTCCGCCAGTCATCGAGCGTGTCGATGACCCGGTCGAGACGGTCCAGTGTTTCACGTGAAACATCGTTCGCGGCCAGAAAGGCCGCGCGATCATCATTTACCATGGTTTATCCCGCTTTCCGGCGGCGTTTGACGTGACCGAGGAGCGCCGTAAGGGCTCCGGGCGTCACGCCTTCGATACGACTGGCCTGTCCGAGGGTGGCTGGCCGGATGGTTTCAAGTTTCTGGCGGACCTCATTCGAGAGACCGCCAATGGCGGAATAGTCGATCTCGTCCGGAATTTGGAGCGCTTCATCCCGGCGAAGGGCTTCCACGTCTCCGGCCTGGCGTTCGATGTATCCGGAATAGAGGGCTTCGATTTCCAATTGGACCGCGATGGCCGGATCGATCTCCGAAAGCTCCGGCCAGACCCCGGCGAGCGTTTCGAGCGTGATGTCCTTGTATCCGAGATACTCCCACGCCGTCCGGATCTTGCCATCCTGATTAACGTTCCACCCCGCCTCACGGGCCTTCGCGGGGGACAAAGACAGGATTTGGAGCGCTTTTCGCGATTCCGAGAGGGCCAAATGTTTCACGTGAAACATCGCCGCCCGGTCCGGACCGACGCATCCGGCCTCGATGCCTCTCTGCGTCAGACGCTGATCGGCATTGTCGGCGCGGAGGGCCAGTCGGTATTCGGCCCGCGATGTGAACATCCGATAGGGCTCGGTCACGCCGCGCGTAATGAGATCGTCGATCAGAACGCCGATATAGGCTTCGGCCCGGTCCATGATGACCGGATCTTTGCCGTCGGTGGCGCGGGCCGCATTGAGACCCGCCATCAGACCCTGGGCGCCAGCTTCTTCATAGCCGGTCGTGCCATTGATCTGTCCGGCCAGATAAAGACCGGGCAGGACTTTCACTTCCAGCGCAGCATTCAGGGCGCGCGGATCGACATAGTCATATTCGATGGCATAGGCGTGCTGGAGGATTTTGACGTTCTCCAGACCGGGGATCGTCCGGACAAACCGCTCCTGAACGTCTTCCGGAAGCGAGGTCGATATGCCGTTCGGATAGACCGTGTGATCGTCGAGACCTTCCGGCTCCAGGAACACCTGATGGCGGTCCCGGTCGGCAAAGCGGTTCACCTTGTCTTCGATCGAGGGACAGTAACGCGGGCCGCGCCCGGCAATCGCGCCCGAATAGACGGCAGACTGTTCGATATTCTCTTCAATGATCGCGTGGGTTTCCCGCGTGGTCCACGTGATGCCGCAAGCGATCTGAGGCACCTCGATCCGGTCGGTCAAGTAGGAGAAGGGCACCGGTTCATCGTCGGCCGGCTGCATTTCCAATTGGTCCCAGGCGATGGTCCGGCCGTCGAGCCGGGCAGGCGTGCCCGTCTTCAGCCGTCCCATCGGCAGGTCCAGACTATAGAGCCGGTCAGACAGGCCAATCGCAGGGGCTTCACCCACGCGGCCAGCCGGAATACGCTTCGCCCCGATATGGATCTCGCCCTTCAGGAAGGTGCCCGTCGTGATCACAACGCAGGACGCGTGATATTTATCGCCCGTCAGGCCAATCACACCCGCAACATGGCCGTCCTCAACAATCAGGTCTTCTGCGCCATCTTCAATGACAGTCAGGTTCTCGTGATTCAGGATCGCGTCCTGCATGGCCTGGCGATAGAGCTTGCGGTCGATCTGCGCGCGTGGGCCCCAGACGGCGGGGCCTTTGGACCGGTTCAGCATGCGGAACTGGATGCCCGCCTTGTCGGCGAGGCGGCCCATCAGACCGTCCAGCGCATCGATCTCGCGCACGAGATGACCTTTGCCGAGGCCGCCAATCGCAGGATTGCAGCTCATCTCGCCAATGGTCGACAACTTGTGCGTGACCAGCGCCGTCCTTGCGCCATAGCGCGCAGCCGCAGACGCGGCTTCGCATCCGGCATGGCCGCCGCCGACTACAATGACATCAAAGCGGGTTTCACCCGGCATGGCTGATACGTCCTGTGGATAGTGAGCGGGCTATATAACGCCGGGTGGGTCTAAACCCTAGGGGTCATTTGCCGATGCAGAACTGGGAAAAGACCGCGCCCAGCACATCTTCGACCCCGACCACGCCAATCACAGCGCCCAGCTGGCGCAGCGCCATGCGCACATCTTCCGCAGCCAGCTCGGCGCCGATATCATCGTCCAGCAACTGACGTGCAGCCGCCAGGCTCGCGAGCCCAGCGCTCAGCTTCTCACGGTGACGCGCGCGCGTGATCACGGGCGCCTCAACAGAAGCCGCGCGCTGGGACACGAAACTCGCAATCCAGCTCTCCAGCTTGTCGACGCCTTCGCCGGTCTCAGCCGAAACGGGCAGGGCGCCATCGGGCGCAAGCGCAGCCGGACGATGATCGGCCTTGTTGAAGACGACAATATCCTGAGGCTCGATCGGACCCTTTGGAGGTTCCGGACGATCACCGTCGATCACATGAACGCGCATATCAGCCTCACGTGCCGCCCGCTCGGCGCGCCTGACACCCTCGGCTTCGACCACATCAGACGTCTCTCGAAGGCCTGCCGTATCCGCCAGCCAGACAACCTGCCCCCCGAGCACAAGGCGCACTTCGACGACATCCCGCGTCGTTCCGGCGATATCTGTCACGATGGCCGCATCGCGCCGCGCGATCCGGTTCAGCAGGGAAGACTTGCCGGCATTGGGCGGGCCGACGATCGCCACACGGAACCCGTCCCGGATCTTCTCGCCAATACCCCGGTCTCCCAGCGCTTCCTTCAGTTCGTCGATCAACAGGTCCAGCTTGCCGAGGATCGGTCGCAGAGTGTCGTCCGGCGTATCGCCTTCGTCCGGGAAGTCCACCATCACTTCGATCAGCGCCAGTACGCCCGTCAGCTCTGTACGCCAGCGATCATACGTCTCGGTCAGGCCACCGGTCAGCTGCCTCAGGGCCTGGGCCTTTTGGGCCTCGGTCTCGGCTTCGATAATGTCGGCAACACCTTCAGCTTCGGTGAGATCGAGCTTTCCAGCTTCAAACGCGCGGCGGGTGAACTCACCCGGCTCGGCCAGGCGAACGCCCGGCATGCGTACCAATGTATCCAGTGAGTGTTTGATCACAGCGGGACCACCATGGAGATAGAGCTCCAGCGTGTCTTCGCCTGTGTAGGAATGCGGCCCCGGCATAAAGACGACGAGGCCTTCATCGATCAGGTTCCCGTCCTCATCCCTGAACCGGGTGAGGGTGGCGTGACGGGGTTCCGGCAGCCCACATTCCAGCAAGGCTCCCGCAATCTGCCAGACCTTGTCGCCCGACAGGCGGAGAATGCAGATCGCTGCCGGTGGCTGGCCCGAAGCGAGGGCGCAGATCGTGTCGCGCTCGCTCATCCCCAAACGCCTCCGATCAGTTCTTCATCGCTTCGAAGAACTCGTCGTTCGTCTTCGTCTGGCGCAGCTTGTCGATCAGGAAGTCGATCGCATCGTTGGTGCCCATCGGGCCAAGGATGCGGCGAAGAATATAGATCTTCGACAGCTGATCATGCGGCGTGATGAGTTCTTCTTTCCGCGTGCCGGACTTCATGATGTCGATGGCCGGGAAGGTCCGCTTGTCGGCGATCTTGCGATCCAGCACGACTTCGCTGTTACCCGTACCTTTGAATTCCTCGAAGATCACTTCGTCCATCCGGCTGCCGGTATCGATCAGCGCGGTGGCAACGATGGTGAGCGAGCCGCCATTTTCCACGTTCCGCGCCGCACCGAAGAAACGCTTCGGACGTTGCAGAGCGTTGGCGTCAACACCGCCGGTCAGCACCTTGCCGGAAGAGGGGACCGTCGTGTTGTAGGCGCGGCCGAGACGCGTGATGGAGTCGAGCAGGATGACGACATCGCGCTTGTGCTCAACGAGGCGCTTGGCTTTCTCGATCACCATTTCTGCGACCTGGACGTGGCGCGTTGCTGGCTCGTCGAAAGTCGAGGCGACGACTTCGCCTTTCACCGTGCGGCGCATATCGGTCACTTCTTCCGGGCGCTCATCGATCAGAAGAACGATCAGATAGCATTCCGGGTGGTTCTCTTCGATGGCCGCTGCAATGTTCTGAAGCAGCACGGTTTTACCCGTCCGCGGCGGCGCAACGATCAGGGCGCGCTGGCCCTTGCCGATTGGCGCGACGATATCAATGACGCGGCCTGAGCGGTCTTTCTTGGTCGGGTCGCGGCTTTCCATCTTCATCCGCTCTTCGGGATAAAGTGGTGTCAGGTTGTCGAAGTGGACTTTCTTGTTGGCCTTGTCCGGATCCTCGAAGTTGATCCGCGACACGCCGGTCAGCGCGAAGTAGCGCTCGCTGTCTTGCGGCGCAACGATGGCACCTTCGACCGTATCACCTGTACGAATATTGGCCTTCTTCAGCACTTCCGGGCTCACATAGATGTCGTCCGGGCCAGGCAGGTAGTTGGATTCCGGCGAGCGCAGGAAGCCGAAGCCATCGGTCAGAACTTCCAGCACACCCTGGCCGGTAATCTCGACTTCACCGTCGGCAAGCTCCTTCAGGATCGCGAACAGCATGTCCTGCGTCCGCATCGAGGAGGCGTTCTCGACCTCAAGCTCTTCTGCATAGGCGAGCAGTTCTTCCGGCGACTTCGCCTTCAGTTCGCGCAGAGTCACGCTGGTGAGGTTGTCGAGCATCGAAGAGGCCATGCAGATGGATTCCGAATATAAGGGTCTGTGAGAGACTGGTTTTGGGAGGACCGGGCGGCAAAATAGGGGCCGCGAGGCACAAGGACTGTGCGCCGGATTGACGGCATATGGCCGAAAGCCCCCTGATACGTCAAGCTTTTAGCGCAAGTGGCCCCGTTAGAACGGCTTCACGATCACCATGATGACGACCACGATCATCATCAGGAACGGCACTTCGTTCAGCATTCTGAGCGTGCGCCCGGTCACTTTGGATGCGCCCCGGTCAATGCGCTTGCCAACATAGACATAGTAGCCGTGCATTGCAGTGATCAACGTCACGAATAGAAGCTTCACATGCATCCAGTGCTCAGACAGCAGGGCCGGATTCATCCACAGCATCAGTCCGCCGAACACCCAGATCAGGATGATGCTCGGGTTCATCACGATGAGACGCAGCCTGTTGGCGGCACTCTTCATGGTTTCGAACAGGGGCTCTCCCGGCTGGCTCGACAGCTGGTGGATCTTGTAGCGCGGATAGATCATCAGGCTCGCCATTGTCGCGATCACGAAAATCAAATGCCCAGCCTTGATCCAGTTATAGAGCATGTCAGTGCGCCTTAAGGGTCTGTGGGTTGATGGCCTGGCCGGGTTTACGCGCCGTCTGCTTGTGCGGACAGCCGCTCCACTCGTGCGGGCAGAGGCGATCTCCGGCACAAGAGCGCATGGGTGTTTTCATGCGGAGAGCTTCTACGGTTTCACCGGCCAGCATGGAAATAAATTCCGGATGCGTGCCGAGGGCTTCGACCCGCGTATAGCTCGCGGCGCCGTGCTGTTCGGCAACAAGGCGGTACTCCTCGCCCAGCTCGACCAGTGTTTCTATATGCTCGGACACGAAAGCAATCGGCGCGATCAGGATGTTCTTTCCCGCTTTTGCCTTCTCCTCGATAACGTGCTCGGTCGGCGGGCCAATCCATTTCAACGGACCCACACGGGACTGGTAACAGGCGGTCACCTCCCATTCGAGCGGCACCCGCCCAGCGATCATGTCCGCCATGGTTTCGCATTGCCACTGATAGGGGTCGCCATCCTTGACGATCTTTTCCGGCAGGCCATGCGCTGACAGCAACAAAGAGACATTCTCCGGTTTGCCCGCCTTTTCCCAGGCCTGCATGATCCGCCCAACATGAGCTGTGACGAAGGATTCCTCGAACGGATAGCAACAGATCGTGTGGGTCGCGCCTTTGTAAGCCTTGTTCCAGGCGGTCAGCGAGGAGCCGGTCGTCGTGGTTGAGAACTGCGGGTAGAGCGGCAGCAGGATCACTTCATCGGCGCCCCAGGCTTTCACATCCCTGGCGGCCTGCTCTGTAAACGGGTGCCAGTACCGCATGGCGATGAAGCAACGCACTTCATCATCCGGAAGCCGCTTGGCCAGTTCGGCCTGAAGCGCTTCTGACTGCTTCTCGGTTTCCGGCAGAAGGGGAGACCCACCGCCAGCATCCATCATCGCATAGTTCTTGATCACGCTCGGCGCACGGGTCCGGGAGATAAGCCGCGCCAGGAACCAGCGGATCGGCAGCGGCGCCGTGATGATCGCCGGGTCGCGGAACAGGTTCTTCAGGAACGGCCGGACAGAAGCAGGCTTGTCCGGGCCCCCCAGATTGAACAGGACGACAGCGATTTTCCGGCCCATGATCAACCTTCCCGCAGAATCTTCAGAACGCGCTCGACGTTTACGATCGGCGTCTCAGGACGGACGCCATGGCCGAGATTGAAGATATGGGGTCGACCGGAATAGGCTGCCATCAATTCCCGGACGCGGGCATCGAGGCGCTCACCGCCTTCGATCAGCAGCAGGGGATCAAGATGCCCCTGAACCGGCATGTCAGCAGGAAGCGCAGCATTTACGAATGACGGAACAGCAGCCGTATCCAGCCCGACAGCCGTGACACCTGTTTCCTTTGCATAGGGTTCCAGCATCACGCCGGCGCCGCGCGGAAAACCGATGATCGGCACGGTAATGCCTTTCTCGCGCAGGCGTGAAACAAGCTTCGTCGTCGGCGTGATGATGACTTCCCGGAAGATATTGTCCGGCAGGCCCTCAGCCCAGCTATCAAACAGCATCAGCGCATCGGCGCCGGCCTCAACCTGACGAGCGAGATATTCAGCTGTCGCCTCAATCACCTTATCCATGACCGCTGCCAGATCACCCGGCCGTCCATGGGCCCAGCGCCAGGCATCGGACTTGTCCGTCTTGCCGCGTCCCTCGATGGCATAGAGGCTGACCGTCCAGGGCGAGCCCGCAAAGCCGATGAGCGTGGTTTCAGCTGGAAGCGCCGCGCGCACACGCAACACAGTTTCGTAGACCGGGGACAGCCTGTCCGCCGCCTTGATGGCCGGCACACGGTCCAGATCAGCCGGCCCGGAAATCTGCTCGACCAGAGGGCCGACACCTTTTTCGAATTCTACACTGAGGCCCATCGCATCCAGGATCAGCAGGATGTCAGCGAAGAGGATCGCGCCATCCATGCCATAGCGCCGAACTGGCTGCAGTGTCGCTTCAGCTGCCATTGAAGGCGTATAGCAGAAATCGAGAAAGTCTTTTGCCCGGACACGAAGCTCAAGATACTCAGGCAGATGCCGCCCCGCCTGGCGCATCATCCATACCGGTGGCCTTTCAAAGCGCTCTCCGCTGAGAACCCGGAGTAGTTTTTTCGTTCCATCGGTGCCCATGGCGTTTTTCCAAATTCCTAAAACAAAGCCCGTCAGGGCACTTATGACTATTAGACGGTGAGTCCGTGGGAAAAAGGGTGATGCGCGGATTTGTCCAGCGAATTCCACATGAGACTCACAGGCTGACGGACAGGGTTAACACTTCCTTTAAGCCCGGGATTCAATGGTTAACCAAACGTAAACACCCCAATGGGACTCACAGCCCGGAACGGAAGGTGATTCCTCGGAGTCGGATTCTGCTGCCTGTGAGTCCTTTGTGAGTCCCGGCGGACAAATTGCTCCATCCACAGGCGACTCACAGGCCTTGTGAAATCCGGAAACCTCGGCAAGACAGGAATGGTCATGACCCGGCCCCTACGTCCCAGCATCTATTTCAACGTTCACCTCGTCTCGGACTCAACCGGCGAGACCCTGAACGCGATTCAACGTGCCGCCTGTGCCCAGTTCGAAAACGTTCAGGCGCTTGAGCACAATTATTACCTCGTTCGCTCCGAACGCCAGCTCGAACGTGTGATCCGCGAGATCGAAGCGGCGCCGGGCGTCGTCTGGTACACAATCTCGGACGAGGGTCTGCGCGGTCGGCTGGAATCCTTTTGCCGTGAGCGCGGTGTTCCGACCTTGCCCGTGCTGGATGCGTCCATCGCCATGCTTGGCCGACACCTCGGCATCTCGGCGAACCAGAAAGTGGCGGGTCAGCACGCGCTCGACGAAGAGTATTTCGAGCGGATGGAAGCGATCAACTTTACGCTCGCCCATGATGACGGGCAGAATGTCGAAAGCCTGACCGGCGCAGATGTGATCCTTCTGGGCGTCAGCCGCACCTCCAAGACGCCGACCTGTGTGTATCTCGCCAACAGGAAAGTCCGGGCGGGCAATATCCCGCTGGTGCCCGGCGTGCCGCTGCCGCCGCATATCGAGAAAATGGGGGAGAACGGCCCGATGGTCGTCGGCCTGAAGATCAGCGCCGAGCGGCTCGTCCAGATCCGCCGCGCGCGCCTTATTTCTCTCAATGAAGACGAGCACACAATCTATGCTGACGAAGGTGCTGTGCGCGAAGAGGTAACCCAGGCCAACCGGCTGTTCCAGCGCAACAAGTGGAAGACAATCGATGTCTCCCGCCGCTCCGTTGAAGAAACTGCTGCGGCGATCCTGAACCTGCTCAATGAACGCCGGGGGCACCTGTGAGCCTGACTGTGACGCTTGCTTCCGGCAGCGAAAGCCGCCGCCGCTTGCTGACGGCCGCTGGCATCGACGCAGCTTCCGTCAAACCGAATGTCGATGAGGACGCCATGAAGGCGGGCCTCCGCGCTGAAGGCATGTCCGTCCGCGATCAGGCCATGCGTCTGGCCGAGATGAAAGCGGTCAAGATTTCACAGCGCGTGCCCGGCTTGGTCATTGGCGGCGACCAGATGCTGGCGCTGGACAATGAGGCTTTCGACAAGCCGAAGGACCTGTCGGCGGCGGCGGATCACCTGCGCAAACTGTCCGGCAAGGCGCACACTTTGGAGACGGCAATCGTGGTCTGCGAGAATGGCGAGCCTGTCTGGCGTCATCTTGCCCGCCCACGTCTGACCATGCGGCCGCTGACGGAAGAGTTTATTGAAGATTATGTTGAACGCGTGGGGGAGCCACTGCTCTCAACCGTCGGTGCCTATCAGCTGGAAGGTCTCGGCGCGCAACTCTTCAACAAGATCGAAGGCGATTACTTCTCCATCCTCGGCCTGCCTTTGCTGCCGCTGCTCGACTATCTTCGTATACGGGGCGTGATCACAACATGACCTGGCTGCTTGGCGTCATCGGCGATCCAGTATCGCATTCGCTCTCTCCGGTGATCCACAATATGTGGATCCGTGAGCATGATCTTGACGCGTCCTATGAAGCGTTGCGCGTAGAGCGGGGCCATTTGGGTGATGCGCTCGACACTCTGACCAAGCGCGAGGCGCTGGGCTTCAACGTCACGCTGCCCCACAAGGAAGCCGCGCTGGAACTGGCCGCAGATGCGAGTGATGTGGCGCGCCGGATAGGTGCTGCGAATACGCTGATCCGGCGGGAAGAGGGCGGCTGGCGCGCGGAGAACACAGACGCGCCGGGCTTCATGCGCAGTCTGACGGATGCCGGGATCGATGTTGCCGGCAAGCGCGTGACGCTGCTTGGCGCTGGGGGATCGGCCCGTGCGGTGGCGATCACCCTGACAGACCTCCGCGCAGATCTGATCATTGCCAACCGCACGCTTGAACGCGCCGAAACACTGGTCAAGGAAACGGGGATCACGGCGGAGGTTGTTTCGCTGGAACAAGGTCTTGCGGACGCAGGGACGAGCGCGCTGGTTGTGAACACGCTCAGCCTCGGACATTCCGGCGGCACGCTCAATCTTCCGGAAGGACAGGATCAGTTCTTCTACGACATTTCCTATGGCCGGGCCGCAGCAGGTCTTGCTGCAGAGGCGCGGGCGAAAAACTGGCGGCCAATGGATGGCCTCGCCATGTTGGTCTCACAGGCCGCCTATAGTTTCGAGCACTGGTTCGGCATCCTGCCAGAGACTGAAGCGGTTCTGGCGCATTGCCGCAAACTCGTTGAGGCGACGTCATGATCATTCTTGGTCTCACCGGCTCCATCGGTATGGGAAAGTCCGCCACCGCGACCCTGTTCCGGGATGAGGGCGTTCCCGTCTATGACGCCGATGCCGAAGTACATGCGCTGTATCAGGCAGACGGCGCAGCGGTTGATCCGGTGGAGGCGGCGTTTCCGGGCGTGAAGGTCGATGGCGCGATCGACCGTAACCTGCTGCGCGCGCGTGTGCTGAACGATGCCGCCGCGATGAAACAGCTGGAAGGTATCGTCCATCCACTGGCCGGGCAGGCGCAGCAAAAGTTCCGCGAAGCCGCAAAGCAAGCCGGCGCCGCGTTCGTAGTGCTGGACATCCCGCTGCTCTACGAGACGGGCGGCTTTGCCTATTGCGATCATGTTCTTGTTGTCAGTGCACCGGCCGAAGTTCAGCGCGAGCGTGTGCTGTCCCGTCCGGGCATGACCGAAGAAACGTTCAACGCGATCCTCGCCCGTCAGGTGCCGGATGCAGAAAAGCGTGCAAAAGCCGACTTCATCCTGTCGACAGCGCATGGGTTCGAGTTTGCACGCGACCATGTTCGCGCCATAGTGGCCCTGATGAATCGCATGTCAGATGAGGCCGGCGCATGAGCCAGATCCGCGAAATTGCTTTCGATACCGAGACAACGGGCCTGCGCCCGGAAGAGGGCGACCGGATCATCGAGCTGGGCGCCGTCGAGATGATCAATCACATCCCGACGGGACGCACCTTCCGCACGCTGATCCACCCTGGCCGGGAAGTGTCCGCCGATACAGTTCGCATCACCGGCATTACCGATGAGCACCTGAAAGACGCGCCGCCTTTCGAAGCGCCGGAAGTCGTCGATGCCTTCCTGGAGTTTATCGGCGATGCCGTTCTGGTGGCCCACAATGCCGGATTTGACCGCGGCTTCCTGAATATGGAACTGGCGCGCTGCAAGCGGGACCCCATCCCGGACGACCGCTGGATCGATACGGCGGCAATGGCGCGCCGGAAATTTCCTGGTGCCCCGGCCAGTCTCGATGCGCTTTGCAAACGGTTTGAAATCTCCCTTGAAAGCCGGACGTTCCACGGCGCTCTGCTCGACAGTCAGCTACTCGCGTCCGTTTACCTGGAACTGATGGGCGGTCGCGCGCGGGCGTTTTCGTTCGAGACATCTTCGGAAACGGAAATGGTTGGCGAGTCCCAGCCGGCCCGCCAGCGCGCGAAACCGCTGGGAGACCGTATCAGCGCAGACGAAAAAGCCGCCCACGAAGCCTTCGTGAGCGGCCTTGGCGATGAGGCAATCTGGAAGCGCTACGCTTCCTGAGTTGGCGGCTGGCCGTTTGCGGCAGCTTCCTGTGCGCGGCGATACTGTTGTTGGTACAGCTGCACGAAGTCCACCGGATCGATAAGCAGCGGCGGGAAGCCGCCTTCGCGCGTGATTTCTGCCACGATGCGGCGCGCAAACGGGAACAGAAGACGCGGGCACTCGATCAGCAGAAGCGCTTCGAGCTGGTTCTGCGGTACGTTCGAAATCTGGAAAAGGCCAGCATAATCGAGCTCGGTGATGAACAGCACGGTCCCGTCGGCAGCCGCTTTGGCTGAAAGCTTCAGCGAGACTTCGTAGAGGCCGTTACCATCTGCGTGGGGCGTCGCGCCGACATCAATGCCGAGATCGATATTTGGCTGCGTCTGCACCGGCGGATGGCCCGGATTCTCGAAGGACAGGTCCTTCACATACTGGCCGAGAACGCGAAGACCGGCTGGCGTTGAGCCACTCTGGCCATTGTTCGGGGCCTGTGGTGCACTGGTATCTGTCATGTATTCCTCCCAACTCTACCCGGCGGGCGGGTAACATGCGGCCCCTTGAAGCGCAATGTATCACTGGCACTGTAGGCCCGTCGGCCCTATCTTGGGGGCTGATTGAACCGAAACGCAAGGACAAGCCCCACTGATGGACCCCGTGATGGAAGTCATGATCCTCGCAGCTGTTGCGCTGTTTGTCCTGTCGCGCCTCTATCTGGCGCTGGGCAAAGGCGACAATAATCGCCCCGTCAGCCGCACGACTCCGGCGTCTGCAAACGACGATGCGCCCGGACAGGCGAAGCCGCTGGATCTGCCACCCTCCGCCGCAGACCGCCCGATCTTTACCGGTCCGGCCGCTGCGGGCCTGGAAGACATCTATAATGCTGATCAGAGTTTCAGCACGCCTGCCTTCATGAGAGGCGCGCGCGCAGCTTACGAAATCATCGTTTCGGCCTTTGCCCACGGGGATCGCGACAAGCTGCGACCCATGCTGGATGACGATGTCTACGAGGCCTGGGACGCTGCGATTGCGACCCGTGACGCAGACCATGCCCCGTTCGAACTGCTTCGCATCAAGAAAGCAGAAATCGAAAGCGCAGAGCTGGATGGCACAATGGCGCGTGTTGCTGTTCGCTACGAAGCCGAGCTTGGTGATGGCGAGCTGGTGCGCACCGCGAAGGAAATCTGGACCTTTATGCGCAATGTCAGCGGAGGTGATCCGAACTGGATTCTCGATGATGTTGAGGTCGCAAACTAGGCGCACCGTCTGAAATCTTTCGGGTGACACCCGCGCCGGAAGCACGCCATAAAGCGTGAATGTGGTCGCGTTTCCGTTCGTTTGCTGTCCTGCTTGCTCTGGCTGCGTGCCAGACCCAGCCTGCGCCTATCACCATCATCACGCCGGAGCCTCTGCCGGGGCCGGCTCCTGTTGTGCAGCGGCCGCTTCCAGCCTGGGAATCGCCGACCGAATTTGCCGACCTTCCGAACTGGACCAATGTTGGCCTTGAGCCGGCGGTCAGCGCATTCAAACGGTCTTGTGAGAAGTTCGCTGACAAGAGTCTGAACGCGGGCCTGTCGTCTTCCGCGCCCTGGGCCGGGCGGGTGGAAGACTGGGCGGCGCCGTGCGGCTCTCTGGCGGCGGCCCGCAGTGATGATGAGGCCCGCGCCCTGATCGAGCAGGCGTTTGTGCCGATTGAAGTGCTCTCGCCCGATGGGGCCAGCCGGTTCACTGGCTATTTCGAGCCAACGTATGAAGCCCGGCGCACGCCGACGCCGCCTTTCACAGAACCGGTTCCCGCAATTCCCGCAGACCTGATCCCGAATGGCGGCCATCCGTTGCAGCGCCTGCCGAACGGCAAGACCCGCGCCTATCCAGCCCGGGCGCAGATCACGACCTCTGGCGTGCAGGCGATTGCCTACGCCCATCCGGCGGATGTGTTCTTCCTGCAGATCCAGGGATCGGGCCGCCTGAAATTTCCGGACGGCTCCACCATGAGAGCGGTTTACGCCGCGCATAATGGGCACGCGTTCAAGTCCACCGCGAACTGGCTGATCAGCACGGGGCGGATCAAAAGCGGCGAGGCCAGTATGCAGGGCATCCGCGCCTGGATGGACCGGGCAGGGCCGGCGGAAACCCGCACCGCAATGAACCAGAACCCGCGTTTCGTGTTCTTCCGGGCCGAGGCTCAGGGCGATCCGTCGGTTGGGCCGGTGGGGGCAGAGGGTGTTCCGCTGACAGCGCTTGGTTCGATGGCGGTGGATACGAGCCTTCATGCGCTGGGCGTGCCGATGTTTGTTCAGACCTCTGCGCCGGGCCTTGGCGGGGATTGGTCTGGTCTTCTGATTGCGCAGGATACGGGCGGGGCGATCAAAGGCCCGGTGCGCGGCGACATCTATTTCGGCACCGGCCCGGCGGCGGGTGAGCGGGCCGGTACGATGAATGCGCCCGGCCGGCTTTGGGTCTTCCTGCCGCGCGCGGTGGCCGAGCGGATGCGCGCGGAGGGCTATGCCAGCCTCGACTCTGCCCCGCACGCGCCGTAAGGGCCTTGCGATGAGCCACCGGCGACTTTCCCCCGATGAAGCCCGTGCCTGGGCCCGCGTTGCGCGGACGGTGAAACCCATCGGTCCGAAGACGGAAGACATTGAAACTTTCATCGACGCGCTGGAACACGGCGAACCGGTCTTGCGCCGGGCTCTGCCCAAGCCTGCGCCCGCTGCGAAACCTGCGCCAAAGGCTGAGAAACAACCCGCCCCGCCGCAGAACCGGGCGAATGAAAAACGCGTTCGAAGGGGCAAGCTCGAACTGGCTGGCCGGTTTGATCTTCACGGCCACACGCAGCTGAGCGCCGAAGCGGCCTTGCCGGACTTCCTGTTTCGCAAACAGGCAGAAGGCGCGCGCTGTGTGCTGGTCATCACCGGCAAGGGGAAGGACGGGGAAGGGGTGCTGCGCCGCAATTTCCTCCGTTGGCTGGAGATGCCTGCAGCACGCTCACTGGTGACCGGCTATTCCGAAGCGCATCCCCGGCATGGCGGATCAGGGGCGTGGTATGTGTTCCTGAGGGCGCCAGCGGAGACATAGTGTTTCGGCCAGCACGAAAGGCCGGAGCGGCGGTTGCCGTCCGGTGGGTGTTCTTATCCTCCCCCGCTTGCGGGGGAGAATGATCGAGGGGCGGGCCGCGCACGCGTTCGCGGACCATATAAAAGACCGTATAAACACCATATAAGGACCGTATAAGCAGGCCACCGCCTTGCACGGGGAGAGAGTCCGGCAGATCGCTAGCCAGCGCCGGGCGAACCCAGCGCGGCACAAGCGGTGCTTCATGGGTGTAGAGATCATCCGGTTTTGGCGCATCAGCCAGATGCACGATCCGGATGTTCCCGAAACAATCCACTGCCAGCAGCGCCTCGCGCCCCGTCCGCAAATGCCAGAGGGCAAAGCGGACAAGGTTCAGCCAGAGCCACGGCCAGAAGACCGGGATGACATGGTCATAGTAGGGGCGAAGGGCCGGATGCATGCGCGGAGTGTGGCCCGGGTTTGAGTCCGGGAGGACAAGTTGGCTTTTCTTCCCTCACCCCTAGCCCCTTGTTCGGGCGATTGCAGGGCAATCGCTGATCCTCACAAGCCCAAAGGAGAGGGGGATTGGTGCGGTGCTTTCCTCGCCCCCATGAAAAAAGCCGGCCACGAGGGCCGGCTTTCTCAAAACAGTATCCTGGTTCTAGTTGAAGTCGCGGAAGACGTCGTCGGCGGAGACGTCTTTCTTGTGGGCGTCTTCTTCCTCTTCGTGTGCGTCGTAGCCAGCCGCATCGTCCATCGCCGGGGTGAGGCCGGGGCCTTCGGCGCGGAGGGCTTTTTCAGCGTCCATCTTGCGGCGCTTGTCAGCCGATTTCGAAATCACTTCGTCGAGTTCGATCTGGGTGCACAGGCCGAGCGTCACCGGGTCGACCGGACGGATGCTGGCAGAATTCCAGTGGCTCTTGTCGCGCACATTGTTGATCGTCGACTTGGTCGTGCCGATCAGTTTGGAGATCTGGGCGTCCGACACTTCCGGGTGGTTGCGGATGAACCAGGCGACGGCGTCCGGCTTGTCCTGGCGGCGGATGACCGGGGTGTAGCGGCTGCCTTTGCGTTTCGGCTGCGGGATGTGGGCGATTTTCGACTCGGCGACTTTCAGGCGGTAGCTTTCGTCATTCTCGCCGCGCTGGATTTCCTCGCGCGAGAGGATGCCGCCGGCAATCGGGTCAACGCCGCGCATGTTTTCGGCGACGTCGCCATCGGCGATGCCTTTGACTTCGAGATGGTGCAGGCCGCAGAAACCGGCGATCTGCGCGAAGGTGAGGCTGGTATTGTCGAGCAGCCAGACGGCGGTGGCCTTAGGCATGAGAACTTCGGACATTGGGGGGCTCCCTGAAGTGATTTATTTGCCGCCTGAAATGCAGCCGCCCGACACATCGTGCCGGGCGGATGAGGTCAGGCGTGCTGATCCTTGCCCTTCTTATAAGCACTCGCTTGGAAAAAGGGAAGGAGTGCGGCTCACCAAAGCTCTTCTATCCGCATCAGCTTCCCGTCGCTTACGGAAAAGACGATCAGGAGCCGCCGCGCTTCCGATGGCAAACAGGCGCCGTCAGACTGCATTCCGGACGCATATTCCACCGCATAATGGTCGATTCCGGGAATGGCATTGGTGATGGCGAGACAGAAACCGGCCGGTTCGCTGTACTCACCTGCCTGCTGGTTCCGCAGAAAGGCATCGCGCCACGTATCGAGATCGAATTCGGCCTCGTATGCGACATGAACATAGTGGACGTCCTCTGCCATGAGGGCGAGGAATGCAGCCACATCCTCCGGGGAAGACCCGGCCCGGTAAATGGCCGCCAATCTGTCGAAATACTCAGTGACAACCGGCGGAACATTCCTGTTTGAGGGCGGCGGCACGGCTGTGTGCTGGCAGGCAACGGACGAAGCGGCAAGCAGGGCAGCAATAAGCGGCCTCACCATGCGAGGAGGATCTTTCCGCTATGGGTTCCGGACGCCATCAGCTGGTGGGCCTGATCGGCTTCGCTGGCGGGGAATACCTTGTGCAGCACCGGAATGATGGCGCCGCTGGCGACATGCGGCCAAAAATCGGCCTCGACGGCGTCCCGGATACGCTTTTTCTCCGGCACAGGCCGGGCGCGCAGCGTTGTGGCGGCCAGCGTCAGGCGCTTCATCAGGACGGGCGCGAAGTTCACATTGGCGACGAAACCGTTCTGATAGGCGATATTGATGATGCGCCCGTCTGGATTGGCGGCGGAAATGTTCTTCTGGATATAGTCGCCGCCGACCATGTCGAGCGTCACGTCGGCGCCGCCTTCGGCTTTGACGATCTCGGCGAAATCCTCGGTCTTGTAGTTGATCGCACGGGTCGCGCCGAGGCTGGTGGCTAGGAGGCATTTCTCCGGCGTGCCGGCCGTCGCGAAGACTTTGGCAGCGCCGGCGACGCGGGCCATCTGGATCGCCATCACGCCGATGCCGCTGGTGGCGCCATGGCAGAGGAAGTTCTCGCCGGCTTTCAGGCCCACCCGGTCAAAGACATTGGCCCAGACCGTCATCATGGCTTCCGGCAGACAGGCGGCCTGGTCGAGGCTCATACTGTCCGGCACGGGGAAGACGGAGCCTTCGTCCACTGCAACATATTCAGCGTATCCGCCGCCAGCCAGCAGGGCGCAGACCCGGTCGCCGGCTTTCCAGCGCGTGACGGCGCTGCCGACGGCTTCGACTGTGCCGGAAATTTCCAGGCCGAGGATCTTGGAGGCGCCCGGAGGGGCGGGATAGGCGCCTGCGCGCTGGACCAGATCGGCCCGGTTCAGGCCGGAAAAGGCGGTCTTTACGAGGATCTCGCCTGGCCCCGGTTCGGGCCGCGCGGTGTCGGCCAGATAAAGCGGCCCATCCTGTTCGATTTCGACGGCTTTCATCATCTGGCTCATGTGTGCGACTCCCGTGTTGAGGAGTCGCATGTAGTGCGCATTTCTGCTTTGATGAACCCCGAACCGGACATGGAGGCGAAGATGGCGATTTCAGATGAAGAGCCGATCCTCGTGAATAAAGCGCAGACGCTGGATCAGATGTCTGTGGAGGAACTTGAACAGCGGATTGCGGCGCTGAAACTTGCGATTGAGGATTGTGAGATCCAGATCGCGAAGAAACAGGCGCAGAAATCGGCGGCAGACGCCCTGTTCGGTGGCGGCGATTAAGCGAAACTAAACACCGTCAGGGTTAATATGAGCATTGGTGTCCAGAGTATCGGGGACAAGGTATGGCAGTGAAGCAATCTCACGGCGATGACATGAGCGTGTCCGACGGGTTCACCGGCGGGAAGCTGTTCGATACCGTTTTCACGCGCGGCATGGCGCTTGTGGAAGAGACGGCCACCTATCTGGATGGGCCGGGCCGTGAACAGGCCAGAACGCTCGACCGCGAACCGGGGCTGACTTACGCCGCCTGGAGCATGGAGCTGACGACGCGCCTGATGCAGGCCGCGAGCTGGCTGGTCATGCAGAAAGCCGTACGCGATGGCGAGATGAAGCGCGATGACGCGGCCGCCAAGAAATACCGCATACGGAGAGAGGATCCGCCGCTCGACGCCAGCGCCCAGCAGGGGCGAGGCCTGTCGCCGCGCTTCCTGGAACTGGTGGAGCGGTCTGAAGCCCTGTTCGAGCAGATCTGCCGGCTGGATCAGGCGCTTTACGGCACACCGGCGCGGGATGCGTCGACCAATACGGTCTCAGACCAGATCGCCCAGCTTCAGAAAGCCGCCGAAACCGGCGCGTTTGATCCGCTGATGGTCTGGAACCGCGGCCGCTAGGCTTCCGGCATTGCCGAAGTGAGCAGGCTGCCGCGCTGGGCCGTGCGGGAGGGTTTGATCCGCAGCGCCATTGGCCGGACATAGAACAGCTTCAGAGGCGTCTCCATCGCGAGCCGGTGCATACCGAGCGCGATCACGAGTGTGGCGGCGCCGATGGCCAGCGAGGCTGCGCCCGCATCGGCAAAGATCCCGCTCATGTGTACCAGTGTCAGCAGAATCTGCAGGGGCGCGAAGAAGCCGAGATAGATCGCCATGGACCGGCGGCCTGCATCGCCGATGAAATGTGCGGCGGGCAGGGCCGCCAGCAGGACGCCCGCGCCGATCAGGGCGAATGTGCCCGCAAAGCCGAGGATCAGCGAGACGAGCGGCAGGCCGGCAATGCCGAGGGCGACAAAGGCCGTGTGGATCGCGGCCCAGACGGCGAGGCCTGTGATGAGGTCTTTTTTGCGATCGGCAGCGCCAAGGGCGAAGCGGAAGGCCAGCGGTGCGCCGGCATAGCCTGCGAAGAAAAAGACATAGTATTGCGCGAAATGGTCGGCGACGGACCATCCGGTGTTGAAGAGGCCGGCGGCGGAGACGACTTGTAACAGGGCAGCGGCAGCAAGGACGCGCACGGCTCTGGTCCGGCGCACAAGGCGCGTGACGATGTAGAAGATTGCCAGCTCATGGATGAACCAGAGCGGGCTGTCCGGGGCGGCCCAACCGGAGAGGTAGACGCGGGCGAGTTCCGCCGGGCCATGCACAACGGCGCCGGCATGCAGGAACACGGTCTCCACCGCGAGCCAGATCGCGAAGAAATACGCCAGATGCAGGACTTTGCGGTCGAAATAAGCCGGGGCTGAGCCGAAGATTGCGCGGTGGAGGAACAGGCCCGCAATGACGAAGAAAGCGGGCACCGTGAACGGATTTGCCCACGCGGCGAGGCCCTGCATCCAGTTCCCGCCGGTGTCTGCGCCGCCATATCCGAGTGCTGCCGCGCTCAGCACGACAAGAATGATGCCGAGGCCTTTGGAATGATCGATCCAGGCAATGCGTCCGGTAGGCATGGCGAGCTTCCTCCACTCTTTGGGGAAGTGCGCTGCAAGATTCGTGCTGGAAGCGAAGCCGACAAGGCCCCGAAAGGGGTCAGATCGTCGAATAGACGCGCAAAGCGTTGCGGGCCTGCTCGACGCTGAAGCCTTCTTTCACGGGCGCGCGCATCACACAGATGCGGTGCCAGAGGGGGCCAAGCAGCTGTTCGATGACTTCATCGAGGTCGAAATCGCGCCGGATCACGCGTTTTGTCGACAGTTCGGCCAGGACCATGCGCATCGGCTGGCGGATGTCGCGATACATCCAGGCGCGCCAGGCTTCGCCGGCATGTTGGTCATCGGCGGCCGCCATCAGGGCGCCGCGCAGCACGGCATGGCCGCTGCCGGTCCGGGCGGCGGCTTCCAGCGGCACGATGAGGGCGGCGATCCGCTCCTGCGGGTCGCGCCCGCCATCGGGGCTGTCGGGCACCAGTGCCAGCGCCGCATCCACGCACATGGCACCGATCGAGGGCCACCAGCGGTAAATCGTCTGCTTCGAGGCGCTCGCCCGCTTGGCCACGGAATCGACGCTGAACGTGCGCCAGCCATTCTCGGCCAGCTCTGCGCGGGTCGCCTCAAGGATGGCCGCGCGGGATTCCTCGCTGCGGGAAGCGCCCTTGCGGGACGTTTTCGGCTCGCTGGCTTCGGTGGACATTCGCACTATCTCCCTGGCCGGTACTGAAGGCCATGTTTTGAGAGTCTAACGCAAACCAGTAAACAATGTCCGATTCACAATTGCGAGTTCTGCCGTATGCAGTAGTGAAACGGCCTCAGATACGGGATTTTGACCATGAGAACGATTGAGCAGCTGATTGAGGGATACCGGCGCTTTCGGGCCGGCGTTTATGCTGAGCAAGCCGCCCTCTACCGGGACCTTGGCGAAGGGCAGAGCCCGGCCATCATGCTGATCGCCTGCGCCGACAGCCGGGCCGAACCGTCAGACATTTTTGCTGCGGCGCCGGGACAGTTGTTCGTCGTGCGCAACGTGGCCAATCTGGTGCCGCCCTATATGCCGGACGGCAAGCTGCACGGTGTCAGCGCGGCCCTTGAATATGCAGTTAACGTCCTGAAAGTAGAGCATATTGTGGTGATGGGCCATGGTGGCTGCGGCGGGATTCAGGCCTCGCTGGCAGGCGGTGACAATCCGGACATCGGCGAGTTCGTGACGCCCTGGGTGTCACTGCTGGATGAGGCGCGCCAACGGGTGCTTGAGTCCGATCCGATCAATCCCCAATACGCGCTGGAGCTGGAGGGGATCGAATCCTCGCTCGCCAATCTGATGAGCTTCCCTTTCGTGCGCAGATCTGTCGAAGCCGGCACGCTCACCCTGCATGGCGCCTGGTTTGCGATCAAACATGGTGAACTTCACTGGCGGAACGGCAAAACCGGCCGGTTTGAAATTGTTGCGCCCTGATCAGCCTTTGGGCGTGATCGTCGCAATCGAGGCAAACAAGGCTGCCGAGAGCATGGCGAGGGCGGCGCCGCGATTGAACCATTTCGTGAAGGCTGGCGACTCGAAGCGATGGTTCATCGCGTCCGCCAGCCAGGCATAGACGGTCAGGCCGAACATCTCGCACACGGTGATGGTCGCCATCATGACCAGCGCCTGCGGCCAGACGGGATGCGACATGTCGAAATAGGACGGCAGAAGCAGGCCGAAAAAGACCAGCGCGTTCGGGTTCAGCAGTTGAAGGCCTACGCCGCGGGCAAACAGTTTGCCGCGCGGCGGAGCATCTTTGGCGCTGGCATGGGGGCGGGACGGGTCTGCCGTCACCATCGTCCAGGCAAGCCAGGCGATGAAGCAGATGCCGGCTACTTTCAGGCCCATCAGGACCAGCGGGAATTTCGCGGCAAAGGCGGCGATGCCGCCTGCAGCCAATGAGATCCAGACGAGATTGGCGGCGGAAACGCCAAGCGCCGGGATGAGCGCCGTCGGCGCGCGATAGCGCAGCGACGTGCTCATCACCAGCATCACGGCCGGGCCGGGCGTCAGGCCGCCTGCAAAGAACAGGGCGACCAGCGCAATCCAGACGGACAGGTCCATTCAGTGCCCGGTCCTTGAATTATGGAATCAGGCGTTCTTGCCGCGCTCGACGGCTGCCGTGATCAGTTCGCGGGCCTTCTCGATGCCATACCAGCCTTCGATCCGGGTCCACTTGCCCTTTTCGAGATCCTTGTAGTGCTCGAAGAAGTGCGCCGTCTTGTCGATCAGCGTCTGCGGCAGGTCGTGATAGGTCGCGATCTTGTCGTAATAGGAGGTCAGCTTGTTGTGCGGGACGGCGAGGATTTTCTCGTCGGGGCCTTTGTCGTCGGTCATCATCAGGACGCCGACCGGACGGGCGCGCACGACCGAACCCGGCACCAGCGGACGATTGCCAACGACCATCACGTCAATCGGGTCACCATCGAGGCTCAGCGTGTGGGGCACGAAGCCGTAATTACAGGGATAGCGCATCTCGGTGTAGAGATAGCGGTCCACAAACATGGCGCCGGAGGCCTTGTCGATCTCGTATTTGATCGGGTCGCCGCCCAGGGGCACTTCGATCAGCACGTTGATGTCGTCTGGCGGGTTCTGGCCCGTCTCGATTTTTGAAAGGTCCATGTCTGCGCTCGCTTTGGGAGGAGTAAATGTTGGGCGTGGCGATGGCCTGTCAGAGCCCATGCGTCAAGGGCGAGGATGCCACAGACAGACTAATGTCCAGTATCCGGCGTGATGTCTTTTACGTCGAATATACGCATCGGTGCCCCGCCAGCAGACAGGCTGCGCGCTTCCTTGACGAAGTCCCGGCTGTCCCTGAGGGCGAAATGGGCCTGCAGCGCCTCCATGTCGCGCCAGTATTCGACAAAGACCAGCCTTGAAGGATCGTCGAGGTCGGCGTGGACATTGTGGGAGATGCAGCCGTCTTCCCGGCGCGATCGTTCGCAATGGGCGCGACAGAGCGCGATCAGGCGGTCTGCACTGTCTGGCTTTGTCTGCACGCTGCCTGTGACGAGGATCATGTGGGTGTCTCCCTAGTCGCGCAGAAGCGCGTAGTTGAAGCTGATTGAGATGCGCGCGTCTTCGGCCCGGTTCGGCATGACTTCGTGGCGCAGCCAGGATTCCCAGAACAGGGCGTGGCCTTGTTTTGGCGTGAGATAGACGAAGCGGCGCGCCGATTCTGGGGCATCATCTGCTGGCTGAGGGGCGCCCATCATGCCGGTGAGGCGCGGGTCTTCCATCTTCAGGCTGCCGGACCCTTCGGGCAGGGCGACATAGAACGTGCCGGAAATGACGCTGCCTGGATGGATATGGCCGGAATGGCTGCCGCCTTCGCCGAGAATGTTGACCCAGAGCGCGTCGAGCTGAAGGTGAAAGCCCTGCATGTCCCAGTGCAGTTCCTTCGCGAAGGCATCTGCCTGTTCGTCCAAGAGGGTCTTGAGCGCGCCGAATTCCGGGAAACGTTCGGGCAGGTCGTCCAGCGAGGCATAGGACGTGTACCCGTCATAGCCCTGCTCATCGCACCAGTCATTGCCGGCGGTGTCTTCGTCTTCCAGCAGCCAGCAGACGGCTTCGAGTTCGGCGCGCAGGTCTGCGGTGCCGATGGCTTCTTCTTTGACGAAGGTCGGGAAAAGGGTCTTGAGGGTCATGGCGGTCCAAATGGAATGGCCCCGCCGGGACGGCGAGGCCTGATGTCTCTATCCTGAGGCGGACTATTCGGCGGGTTTGACGAATTTCAGCGTCATCCGGTCGCTTTCGCCAATGGCGGCGTAACTTTCCGGGTTCCAGCCTTCCGGCGGCTCTGCGCCGTCTTCCGGTTGTTGGTTCACCGGGGGGAGCGTCCACACACCGAACGGGTGGTCTGCAGTGTCGGCCGGGTTGGCGTTGATTTCAGAGCCGCCGGCGAATTCGAACCCGGCATTGGCGGCGAGCGCTTTGACATAGTCCTCATGGACATAGCCGCTGCTGGCTTTGGGGGCCTGGATCGAGGCCGACGGCAGGCGGTGTTCCACCACGCCCAGCACGCCGCCGGGCTTTAGTGCGGCATAGGCATCGTTGAAGAATTTCTGCTCGTATCCGCCGCTCATCCAGTTGTGGATGTTGCGGAAGGTCAGCACGAAGTCGACGCTGTCAGGGGCAGCCAGCGGACCGGAATTGCCGGAGAAGCCGGTATATTCAATCGTGCCGAAGCGCGGATCGGTATAGCCGGACTTGAAGGCTTCATTGTTCTGTTCGATGCGGGCGACGCGGTCTGGGTCATCAATGCCGGCGGGGTCGAACAGGGCGGCGATCAGCGTGCCGTTGCCGGACGCCAGCCAGGGCGCCAGGATGTTGGTGTACCAACCGCCACCGGGCCAGATCTCGATCACTTTGCTGTCTGGCTGGACGCCGAAATATTCCAGCGTTTCCTTCGGATGGCGCCAGGCATCGCGGGCTTTTTCCTCGGGCGAGCGCAGATCGCTGTTGATGGCGGCCTGAAGCGGATCGACCGTTTCCGGCGCAGCCTGTTCAGCGGCAACATCGGTTTCGGCGATAACTTCGGGACTGTCGATCTTGCCCTGTCCGCAGCCGGCGAGCAGCGCGAGGGCGAGAAGGGAAGCGGAAACGGCAGTTTTCATGATTGTCTCTCTGTCGAAGGAACCTCTTGAACGCCCCTTCTAGGCTCCCACATGTACTGTGTCACGGTGCCGCTACGCGGGCCGAGACCGGGTTTCGTGCCGGCGCCACTGATCGGGCCGGGGAATCGCGACGTCCGAACCCTATGGAGCCCCCCGTTCCGGGCGCTCCCAGTTGCTTTGAGAAAGAGGACTGACACTATGTCGAACATTGATCTGACCCCCCTTTACCGCACCATGGTTGGCTTTGACCGCATGGCCAGCATGATCGACCAGGCATCCCGCCTCGACGGTTCACAGGGCTATCCCCCTTATAATATCGAGCGAGTCGACGAAAACGCCTTCGCCATCGAGATCGCTGTCGCCGGGTTTACCGAGGATGACCTGGACATCGAAACCAAGGAAGGCATGCTCACTGTCGCGGGCAAAAAAGGCGAGCCGGAGAATGATGGGGACAAGACCTATCTTCATCGTGGCATCGCACAGCGCAGCTTCATTCGCCGCTACCAGCTTGCTGATCACATTCTTGTGACCGGGGCGAGCTTGCAGCATGGCGTGCTCCGCATCGACCTCGTCCGTGAGCTGCCAGAAGAGAAAAAGCCCCGCAAGATCGAAATCGGCACGGTCGGATCGACCGGACCGAAGCTGATCGGCAAGAAAAACGCCGACGCAGCCTGATCCGGGGCTTATCCCTGATTAAATGATTGCGGCGCGCTCAGATGATGGGCGCGCCGTTTTCGTGTCAGCGAAAAGTCAGGAGGCGTCTGCGGTCGCTTCGGCGCGCTGGAAGAAGTTGAGGCAGCCTGCCGCGCCCAGAAAGTCTCCCAGGGCGGTGCTGTCTTTCAGCGTGCGGCTGACCTGGCGGCCAACGGCGGCGAAGGCTTCAGCGGCGTGCTTCTGGGCGGATTGCCCGAACGTGCCGTCGTCCAGCGTGACCGAAACCTGGCCGGACGATTTCCGGATCGCTTCGGCATTGGCTTTGGCCCAAGGCAGGTAAGTCTTCGCGACATCTTCGGAGAAGAGGGGGGCAAGCGTGGAACCGAGATCGGCCAGCGCGGCGAAAGGTCCGCCCGCTTTCGGGTCGTCCATATGCTCGCACCAGGCCACGATGAACGGCGCGCGATCCTTCAGCCATTCGGCCGGGGTCGGGTCCAGCAGCATTTGCTGGAACTGGGCGGCAATGCTGAAATCGGCAAAGGTCGGGCGGCCACCGAAGAGGAAGAGATGCTCTTTCAGGTGTGCGTTCAGGTTCAGGGCAAAGCGGCGCCAGGAGGCGTCCAGCACGGGCCAGTTTTCCTGCGCCGCGCCAACCAGCGGCAGGCGGTCTGCCATGCGCTCGGTAATCTGTACCGACGGGGCTTTCCAGGCGCGCGGGCGTTTGCCGCCCGACAGCTGCACCAGCGCGCGAAGGCCAGCCTGGTCACGGTCTGGCGTATTGCCCCAGCGTTGCTGGAACATGCATTTGTTCAGCCACTCATCGCCAAAGTCTTCGAGGATCAGCGACAGGGCGGCGAGCGCGGCATCGTCTGGCGTGGCGGAAGGCTCGGGATGGGACGCTTCCAGCGCGAACAGCATGCGCGTTGATTCCTGGCTGACCGGGCGATCCGGTGAGACAAGAAGCGGCACCGTGGCGAGGCGTGCGAGGGCGCGGAAATCCGTTTCGGTCTCACGCGAGCGGGTCACCCATTCGAAATCGACGCCTTTGTAGCGCAGGAAGGCGCGTACTTTCAGCGAGTAGGGCGAAGTTTCAGCGCCGAAGAGGCGGTATGCTGGCATAGCTTGGAAGCTCCCGGGTCGGCTTGGGGCCTGCTTAGGCATTTCAGCCCCCACTGCCAACCAGTGTTTGCCGCCACGCCTGTAAATGGCTATGCGCGTGACAGGACAATCTGACCTGAGATGAAGGAGAGGCCGATGCGCATCATGCACGTCATGGCCGGTGCTGCCGAAGGCGGCGCGGAAAACATCATGCTGGAATCCGTACTGGCGCTGGCGGAAGCTGGCCTCACCCAACATGTGGTGACGCGGCCCGATAATCAGTTCCGAGTTCAAAAGTTCCGCGAAGCCGGCATCGGTGTCGATGTGGCCGCGTTCAACAATGCCTGGCCTTTTCCGACCCGCCGTGTGCTGGGCGAGGCGATCAAGGCGTTCAAGCCGGATGTCATCGAATACTGGATGGGCCGCGCCGGACAGTTCGCACCGAAGGAATATCGCAATCGCTCGGTTGCCTGGTATGGCGGCTATTACAAGCTCGCCCGCTTCCTGAATTGCGAATGGCATGTCGGCCTGACGATCGACCTGCTGCGCCATATCCGGGAGCAGGGCGTGGCTGATGACCGCTCCGTCATCATCCACACCTATGCCGATTTCGAAGGCGCTGACCCGGCCGACCGGGCGAGCCTCGACACGCCGGCCGATGCGCCGGTTGCGCTGGCGCTGGCCCGCCTGCACGAGAAGAAGGGCCTCGATACGCTACTTGATGCCACCGCGAAAGTGCCGGGCCTTTATGTCTGGATCGCAGGCGAAGGCCCGCTGGAGGCAGAGCTGCGCGCGCATTGCACCCGGCTGAACCTTGACGACCGCGTGCGCTTCCTCGGCTGGCGGAATGATCGCGGCGCGCTGCTGGCGGCCTGCGATGTGGTGGCGTTCCCGTCGCGCTATGAGCCGTTCGGCACGGTGACGGTGGATGCTTGGGCGGCCTCGCGACCGCTGGTGGCCGCCGATGCCGTTGGCCCGGCTGCCTATGTGAAGGACGGCGTCAATGGGTTGCTGATCCCGAAGAATGATGTCGATGCGCTGGCCAATGCGCTGACGCGCGTGATCTCGGACAAGGCCCTCGCCGCGAAACTGGTTGCCGGTGGGCGTGCCTCGTATGAGGCGCAGTTCAACAAGGCGGCGTTCCAGCGCGATTCGCTTGCGTTCTATGAGACGGTGATTGCCAAGGCGGGTCCGTTTCCGGGCTAGGCGATGCTGTTGAAAAACGCGCGGTAGAGGGTTTCAGCCGCGCGCTGCCCCAGCCCAACTTCGACCCGGATGCCAGCGCTGCGAAGGCGCAGGATGCCGCCATTCGCGACAGGGTGGGGGTCCAGCACAGAGCAGACAACGCGGGCGATACCAGCGTCTTCCAGCTTCATCGAACAGGACTTTCCGCCCGCAGAGCGTTCGCGGCAGGGCTCCAGCGTGACATAGGCCGTTCCGCCCTTTGCTGCATTGCCTGCCTCTTCGAGGGCGATTTCCTCGGCATGCGGGCGACCGCCATGACCGGTCACGCCTTCACCGGCAACATGACCGGCCGCATCAAGGATGACGCAGCCTACGGATGGATTGACGCCCGTCAGGCCGTGATTGAGTCGGGCGAGCGCGAGGGCCCGCCCCATCATGCGTCGGTCGCGGCGTTTGCTCACGGCAGGGCCGGCAGCGGCTGGGCGCGATCCGCATCGAGATAGCGCACAGCGACCGGCTTCAGATTGTCATCGAGATCGATCAGCAGCGGGTTACCTGTCGGGATTTCAACGCCTGTGATCTTGTCGTCCGGCACGTCGAACAGGTGCTTCACCAGCGCGCGCAGCGAGTTGCCGTGCGCGGCGATGATGACGTCCTTGCCGGACTTCAGAACAGGCGCGATCTCCGCGTCCCAATAGGGCAGGACGCGTTCCAGCGTCAGCTTCAGGCTTTCCGTGTTCGGAATATCGATGCCCTTGTAGCGCGGATCGGTTGAGAGGTCCCAGGTTGTGCCTTTTTCCAGCGGTGGCGGCGGCACATCATAAGAGCGGCGCCAGACATGGACCTGATCGTCGCCATGTTTGGCGGCGGTCTCGGCCTTGTCGAGGCCGGTCAGGCCGCCATAGTGGCGCTCGTTCAGCTGCCAGGCTTTTTCCACCGGCACCCAGGCGCGGCCCATTTCGGTCAGCGCCATCCACAGCGTGCGGATCGCGCGGGTCTGGTAGCTGGTGAAAGCGGCGCGGAAGTCGGCATCGACAGCCTTCAGAAGCTGGCCGGCCTTGTGGGCTTCAGCTTCGCCCTTTTCCGTCAGGTCTGCGTCCCACCATCCGGTGAAGCGGTTTTCGAGGTTCCAGGCGGATTGTCCGTGACGGACGAGCGCGAGCTTTGGCATCGAATTCAAAAGTCCTTTTGCGTTTCTGGCGGCCTTTTCGGCGGAAAACGTCCCGGTATCAAGCGCCCATGATCCGGATCAGCTCTGCCATGGCGAGTACGACATGATAGCCGGTGGAGGCGGGCATGTCGTGCGAGACCGGTTTGCCCGTGGCGTCATATTGATCGATCCAGCCGCCATCCGGCGTCAGGTATTCGTCCATCAGCACGTCGAAACTGGTACAGGCAGCGCCGGCGAAGATCTCCTCACCCGTTGCCTCGAACATGGCGAGGTGAGCTTTCAGCGCTTCGGTCTGCGGCCAGGTGCGGCGTGATCCATTCGTGATGGCGCCTTCGCGGGAGACTTCCTGAACGGCGCGTCCGCCCTCATCCAGCGTGGAGCAGGCGAAAGTGTACAGCCGGTCAGCAGCCGGATTTACTGGCGTGCCGGTCGCGTGCGCATAGGCATGCAGCAGCCAGACCCACTCGAACTGATGGCCCGGCTCCACGATATTTGCGTCGCGCGCCACGGGCGCGGTCCATCCCCGCGCGAAACGCTCGCCCAGAAGATTGCCGGGACCGGCTGTGAAGAAGCGGTCGAACAGGTCGATGATCTTGGCCGCGCGCTCAAGGTGGCCGCCTTCCGGATCAGCCCGGTGCAGGCTGAGGCAGGCTTCGAGAAGATGCATATGCGGATTCTGGTGGCGCATGTCATCCTGAGGCAGGGTTTCGGCATAACCGCCATCCGGGGTGCTCATTTTCTCATCCGTGGCCCCGAGAATGCTGTGGGCGCCGGCCAGCGCGATCTCTTCGCCGCCGAGGGCAGAGGCGGCTTCAGCCAGCGCAAACAGTGCGAAGGCCGTGTCGTAGAGGTCCGGCGTGTCGTCCACCAGGCCGCTTCCATCTGTGTTCAATGTCCGCCCGATCAAGCCGTCAGCGCGCCGGGCGGGCCCGGTCAGTGTCGCGATGCCGGAGGCGATATGGCCGGCCGCGTCGTCCGGCTTCCAGCCCATCCGCAGCGCCTGCGCAAACACATAAGTCTGGCGAGCCTGTACCCGGACGCGCACGGTGTCGGAGTTTGTGCCTTGGTGGTCAAGGTTCAAGGCTTCGCGGAAAAGGCCATGCGCGCCGATGCCACGCTCTGACCAGAGCGGGAAGCAATCTTCCAGAAGCCAGGTACGGGCTTCACGCGCGCGGCGCTTCAAGGCGGACTTTGACATGTGGCGCAAACCCCGTAGCAGATGCGGCGGCGAATGCCGCTCGCCAGACCCGACGCGCACCTGCTAACAGGAGCAGGCCGGGTTGACCAGCGCCAGCCCCGTATGGCGCATGAGAGAGGCCGCAAAAGAGAGAAAGGCCCCCGATGAAGGACCGGATTTTCTTCCCGCTCGCATGTCTTCTTGCGCTGGGCATGGTGGGGCTCGCCCTATGGCCGGGTGTGGGCCGCCTGCCTTCGGGCGCGGTGACAGGGGATGGCCAGCACTATGAGCAGATCACCATCGCCGACACCTATTTGAACAAGATTGTCGCTGGCGGTGATGCCATTACACGGCTTGAAACCGGACCCGATGGCAAGCGGGTGCTGTACATCGAAGCCGATGCCGGCGTGTTGACCAGTGATCCCGAACTCGGGCCGCACTTCCGCCTCGCAGCCGATATCGAAGTCCAGTTCACGGGTTTCACCGTTCTCTGCACTGTGCGCGCGCGCCCGGCAGACGATCACGGTGCCATGCAGATGCAGGCAAATTACTCGGCGGGCCGGGTCGGGGATTCTGGCTGGCAAGTGTTCGACCTGCAGCCCGGTTTCCAGGATTATTCGTTCGAATACAACGTGCCGTTGATCGAAGGCGATCAGGGCGTCGACTATTTTGCGGTCCGCCCCGTGGTACCTGACAAGTCGCGTGCGCTGATTGTGGAACAGGTCACATTCAAGCGCCTCGCCCGCTGGACGGAATGAGCCGGGTCGCTATCTTGCCCCTCAACACAACAGACTGAAGCACCCGAGGGTGCTGATACCGATCCAAACAGGACTGACATGCGCACAATTCTTGTAACGCTGAGCGCGCTCGCCCTTGCGGCGTGCAGCACGACCGAAATGCCGGAGACCAATGTGGCTGATATTGATGCATCCCAGACGGCTGAAGCCGTGACGGGCGAAGACCCCTATCTCTGGCTTGAGGATGTCGAGGGGGCCGATGCGCTGGCCTGGGTGAAATCACAGAATACGCGGACCCTGGCCGACCTGCAGGCTGATCCGCGCTATGCCGGGTTTGAGGCTGCGGCGCTGGATGCGCTGACCTCCAAGGAGCGGATTGCCTATGGTTCGGTTCGTTCGGGCCTGGTCTACAATTTCTGGCAGGATGATGAACATGTGCGCGGCCTGTGGCGCCGCACGCCGCTGGACTCCTATCGCACAGATGCGCCCGACTGGGAGACGATTGTCGATTTCGACAAGCTCTCCGCCGATGAGGGCCGTAACTGGGTCTACAAGGGCGCCGATTGCTACGCGCCGAAGGGGTCAGACACCTATAAATGCATGGTCGCGCTGTCGGATGGCGGCAAGGATGCCGTGGTCCAGCGTGAGTTTGATCTCGCCACCAAGACGTTTGTTGAGGACGGCTTCGTGACGACCGAGGCCAAACAGTCCGCGAGTTGGGCGGGAACAGACACGCTGCTGATCGCCACGGACTGGGGTGAGGGGACCGTGACGGAGTCCGGCTATCCCATGATCGTGAAGCGCTGGCAGCGGGGCACCCCGCTGGAAAGCGCCGAAGAAGTCTTCCGTGGCAAAGCGAGCGATGTTGGCATCTGGCCGATGACGATTGAACTGGAAGATGGCCGCATCCTGCAGGGCGCCGTCGAGGCCGAAACCTTCTTCACATCGAAATATTACTGGTTCCCGGAAGGGGAGACGGTGCCTGTTCAATGGCCGATTCCGCTGAAAGCCACGCCGAATGGCATCTATCAGGGCCAGTTTCTCGTTTCCTTGCAGGAAGACTGGGCTCCGGATGGTCAGACGGAGAGCTTCAAGTCGGGTGATCTTGTCGCTTTCGACATCGACGCCTTCCTGAAGACCCGCACCCTGCCGCATGTCTCGCTCGTCTTCCGCCCAAGTGAAGCGCAGGCGCTGGAAGGCGTCAGCATTTCGAAAGACGCGCTCTTGCTCAGCATCAGCGACACGGCTGTTGGCAAGGTCTATCGCGCCGATCTCAGCAAGGAATGGCGCATCTGGCCGATCGACCTGCCGGGCGAGGGCCAGGCCAACATCGCCTTTGCCAACGACCGCGAAGACACGGTTTTCATCAACTACGAAGACTTCCTGACCCCGGATTCACTGCTCGAATACGATTCCGCAACCCATGCGGTCACCACGTTGAAAAGCGTACCGGCAAAGTTCGATGCGACCGGCCTGAAAGTGGTTCAGAAATTCGCGACCTCGAAAGACGGAACGAAGGTGCCGTACTTCCTGGTCAGCAAGGCCGATATTCCGCTGGATGGCACAACGCCGACGCTGCTCTACGGCTATGGCGGATTTCAGGTGTCGATGAACCCCGGTTACAGCCCGGTCACTGGCCGGCTCTGGCTGGAGCGGGGCGGGGCCTATGTTCTGGCAAACATTCGTGGCGGCGGCGAGTTTGGCCCGGCCTGGCACCAGGCGGGCCTGAAGCTGAACCGCCAGCGCGTCTATGATGACTTCATCGCTGTGGGTGAGGATCTGGTCGCATCTGGCGTAACCAGTCCGGAACATCTCGGCATCATGGGCGGCTCGAATGGCGGCCTGCTGATGGGCGTGATGCTGAACCAGCGGCCGAACCTCTGGAATGCGGTCGTGGTTCAGGTGCCGCTGCTGGACATGTTGCGTTATCACCTGCTTCTGGCGGGCGCTTCCTGGGTGGACGAGTATGGCTCGCCGGACGTGCCGGAAGAACGCGCCTTCCTGGAGACGATCTCGCCCTACCAGAACTTCGACGCGTCCAAGCCCTATCCGGAGCCCTTCTTCGTGACGTCCACGAAGGATGACCGCGTCCATCCGGGGCATGCGCGCAAGATGGCGAAGAAATTCGAGGCCGCCGGCCTGCCCTTTCTCTATTACGAGAATATCGATGGCGGACATGCGGCGGCGGCCAACCAGACCGAACGCGCCAAGCGCACGGCGCTGGAATTCACCTATCTGAGCCGCAAGCTGATGGCGCCTGCCGAGGCGCAATAAGTACCCTATAAGAACTCATAATCCGCGTTCTGTTTCGGAACGCGGATTTTTCTTTATCTATGCCTTGATAAAGTATCCCAGCGTGAGACTGTCGGGGCATGAAACTCGATGATCCAGGTCTCGAAAATGAGCTCGTCAGGCTGCAGGTCCTGACTGAGGCGGATCGCGATGTTCTGGCTGCCACCACAGCTGTTGAGGACATGTGGCAATGGATGCCGGTGATCGCGACCGGAACCAATTTCCAGTCCTATTTCGATCATACGCTGGAGCTGAAGCAGACCGGCGACTACATTCCGCTCACCATCTGGCGCAAATCCGATGACGCCTTTGCCGGGGTCGTCGCCTATGCGGATATATCGCGCACGCATCGCCGGTTGCGCATGGCCTCCTTCTGGATCGTGCCTGAAATGCGCGGCACGGTGATCGTACCCGCAGCGCAACTCGCCGTGATCGAACGGGCTGTGGACTCGCGCATGCGGCGGCTGGAAATCCTGACCCCAGACACGAATGAACGGTCTGTCCGGTCGATTGAGCGGTTCGGCGCCAAACGCGAAGGCACGCTGCGCAGTTATCTCCGCATCGCCAACGGGTCCTGGGCCGATATGGCCATCATGTCTCTGGTCGGGGAGGAGGCCAATGCCGCGATCTCCCTCCTGCGCGACAGGATCCGGCAGATGCAGTTGGCTTGACGCCGCAGGGTGTGCGTGCTTTACGCGCCCCAAATCCGCGCAAACTCAAGAAGCGCGCCTTGACCGATCCCGTGAGGACAGCGAGGCCCCCCGCCCGGCGAATATTCGCTCAGCGGGGCTCTTGGCCTTTGCGCATGTAACACGGAGCGCCCATGTCAGGCTCATCTGACAGACGGCAAAAGGAGTAACGCGATGTTTGACGCCCTCAGCGAACGGCTCGGCGGCATATTCGACAACCTGACGGGGCGCGGTGCGCTGTCCGAGAAGGATGTGTCCGAAGCGCTGCGCGAAATCCGTGTTGCGCTGCTGGAAGCAGACGTTGCCCTGCCCGTGGTCAAGGACTTCATCGACAAGGTGAAGGCCCGCGCCGTGGGCGAGGAAGTCATCCGCTCGGTGAAGCCTGGCCAGCAAGTGGTCAAGATCGTCTATGACGGCCTGGTCGACATGCTGGGCGGGGAAGACGCTGACACGTCGCTCCGCGTCGACAGCCCGCCAGCCGTCGTGATGATGGCCGGCCTTCAGGGCTCCGGTAAGACGACGACGACGGGCAAGCTTGCCAAGCGCCTCAGCGAGAAGGGGCGCAAGAAAGTCCTCCTCGCCTCGCTCGACGTGCGCCGTCCGGCGGCGATGGAACAGCTCGCCATTCTGGCTGACCAGTGCGGCCCGAATGTCAGCTCCCTGCCGATCATTCAGGGTCAGTCGCCGGCGGACATCGCCCGGCGCGCCATGACGGCTGCGAAGATCGGCGGCTATGACGTCCTCTTCCTCGATACGGCGGGCCGCACGTCGATCGACGAGCAGATGATGATCGAAGCGGCCGAGATCGCCTCTATCGCGCAGCCGCAGGAAACACTTCTGGTCGCCGACGCGCTGACCGGTCAGGACGCGGTGGAAACTGCCCGCCGGTTCCATGAGCGCCTGCCGCTGACCGGCCTTGTCCTGACACGGATGGACGGTGACGGCCGGGGCGGCGCCGCGCTGTCCATGCGCGCTGTCACAGGCCTGCCGATCAAGTTCCTCGGTGTCGGCGAAAAACTCGACGGGCTCGACACGTTCGATGCCAAGCGCGTGGCGGGTCGTATTCTGGGGCAGGGCGACATCGTCTCGCTGGTGGAAAAAGCCGCCGAGCAGATGGACGTCGAAAAAGCCGAGCGCATGGCCGCGAAGCTCAAGAAGGGCGAGTTTGATCTCGATGATCTTGCCGACCAGCTGAAGCAGATGCAGCAGATGGGCGGCCTTGGTGGCCTGATGGGCATGCTGCCCGGCGCCCGCAAGGCCAAGCAGGCGATGGAAGCTGCGAACATGGATGACGGCGTCCTGAAACGTCAGGGCGCGATCATTTCTTCCATGACGAAAGCCGAACGGCGCAAGCCCGCGCTGCTGAACGCTTCGCGCCGCAAGCGTATTGCCGCTGGCTCCGGAACCTCCGTGCAGGAAGTGAACAAGCTTCTGAAGATGCACCAGCAAATGGCCGGCATGATGAAGAAGATGCGCACCAAGGGCGGCATGAAGAACATGATGGGCATGGCGCAAGCCGCCGGCCTCAGCCCCGCAGACCTCGCCAAGATGGGTGGCGCTGCAGGTGGCGGACTTCCGGGCCTCGGTGGCGGCTCGCTGCCGCCAGGCATGGGTGATCTTCTGGGAGGGAAGAAGAAATGACCGATATCGACACGACGCTGGCCCAGTTCCAGCTGAGCCAGTTCCGCGCCAGCATCGACAATATGGATGCGATTCTGATCCACACGCTGGCCGAGCGATTCAAGCTGACCAAGGACGTTGGAAAGCTGAAGGCGCTGCACAAGCTCCCGCCTGCGGACAAAGACCGCGAGGCACAACAAATCGAGCGGCTGCGCGCCCTTGCGCAGCAGTCCGGTCTCGACCCGGCCTTTGCCGAGAAATTCCTCAATTTCATCGTGGCGGAAGTCATTCGCCATCATGAGCATATCCGCGGCCTTGAAGCCGACTGAACATTCCAGAGACGCCAGAACACAGGAGATAACCCATGGCCCTCAAGATCCGACTCGCCCGTGGCGGGTCCAAGAAACGCCCTTACTACTCGATCGTCATCGCCGACGCGCGCGCGCCGCGTGACGGCCGTTTCATCGAGAAAATCGGCACCTATGACCCGCGCCTGCCGAAAGACTCCGGCACCCGCGTCCAGGTCGATGCCGAGAAAGCCGCTGAATGGCTGCGCAAAGGCGCTCAGCCGACGGAACGCGTCGCCCGCTTCCTGTCCAAAGTCGAAGTCGACGGCAAAGCCATCGTCGAGTGGAAACACTCCAACAACCCGAAAAAGGGTGAGCCTGGCAAAAAAGCCCAGGAACGCGCCAAAGAGCGTGAAGAGAAAGCCGCAGCGGCCGCTGCCGCTGCTGCTGAGCCTGCCCCGGCAGAAGAAGCACCCGCTGAGGAAGCTGCTTCCGAGTAGGCCTTCCGCTTCTGGCAACGCCATGGAATGGCCGGCATCCTTCGGGATGCCGGCTTTTTCATTGGGGCAAAGAAAAAGCTGAACAGCGCATAACAGGGAACCCGGACGGGGTTCAGTTCGCGTCTCCTAGGAAGGAGCCGTCCTGAAAGGAGCCCGTTATGAAACCCAAAACCCTCATGCCCGCCATGGCAATCGCTGCGGGCCTTGCCGTAGCTCTCGCTTTGCCTGCCAGCGCTGACCATCGCCGTGGTGGCGGAGACAACTGGCGTGGCGGACCCGGCGGCGCAGTGCTCTATGCCGATGCTGGGTTTTCCGGGGAGGGCATTCAGATCAACGGCGCCGAGCCTGACCTGTCGCGCTATCGCTTCAATGACAGGGCATCTTCCATCGTGGTGCGCGGGGGCGCGTGGGAAGTCTGCGTCGACGCCAACTTCCGGGGCCGCTGCGAGATCATCGATGCCAGCACCGCGCGTCTGGGCGACTATCGCCTGAACGACAATGTCTCCTCGCTTCGCCCGGCTGGCTATGACCGTGGTCATGGGAGGGACGGCTGGCGTGGCGACAGAGGCGGAAACTGGGGCCGTGCGGGCCTCGTCCTCTTCCCCGATTCCAGTCAGCGCGGTCAGGGGATCGAGATTTCCGGGGATGTACCGGACCTTAGCGCCTACAGGTTCAATGATCGGGCAAGCTCATTCCTCGTGACCAGCGGTACATGGATTGCCTGCGAGCATGCGGACTATCGTGGCCGCTGTGAAATCCTGACCGCCGGAGCAGGCGAACTGAAGCCGATCCGGATGAACGACAATATCTCGTCGATCCGGCGTTACAGCCGACATGGCTATTGAGACAGCAGCTGCCGCTTGCTCTGCGCTGCGGCGCCGCTAGACAAGCGGCATGAGCGATAATGCAGACAAGAAACTGATCGTGGTGGGCGTCCTGAAGGGCGCCCATGGCGTTCGCGGTGAGGTTCGGGTGAAGAGCTTCACCGCAGATCCGGCAGACGTGTTCGAATTCGGCCCGCTGCTGGACGAGGCCGGACGGCCTATCGTGACCCCCAAAGGCGCCCGACCCGGGAAGGACCATTTCATCGTCCGCCCGAAAGAGCAGAAACAGAAGGAAGAGTGGGACGCGATGCGCGGCACGCTCCTCTACGTGCCTCGCGCTAGCCTGCCGGAAGCCGACGAGGACGAGTTCTATATCGAGGACCTTGTCGGCCTGGACGTGTTCACGGGTGACAGTGAGCGGGCCGGGCGTATCCGCGCCGTTGAGGATTTCGGGGCAGGGGAACTGCTCGATATTGATCTTGTCAGGGGCGGCTCTGTGATGGTGCCGTTTACGCTGGCGGATGTGCCGGAGGTGGATATTGCGGCGCGGCGCGTGGTGATTCCGGGTCTGGGAGACTGGGGCGGCGAAGACGACGAGGCCCCGAAGGACGCGTGAACGCCCGCCCTTGCGCTATGTTGCGCGGTGTTCAGACAGGCTCTGCCATATTCACGTTCAGACTGAATGAAAGTATGGCCGATGAAGATCTCTCGCCTCCGCCTCGCTGCTGCGCTGGCCGCCCCGATTGCCTTTGCGGGCATCGCGCAGGCCGGCCCTGAGCCAAACAGCTACACGCAAGGCCAGGACGATGCGCCGCCGGCGCTGCTGATGTATAGCGGCGTGGATTTTACCGGAGAGGTCCGGGAGATCTACGATCCGATCTATGCTCTGCCGGACATTCAATTCAACGACCGTGCCCGCTCCATTGCGGTCCTGTCCGGCCAGTGGGAAGTCTGCGAGCATAGCGACTTCACCGGCCGCTGCGTGTTCCTGCGATATGACGTGCCGGACCTTACCTGGTTTGGCCTGTCACGCGAGCTGTCCTCGGCGCGTCCTGTACTGGAATATACAGAAGCCGAGCACGGCCTCATGTTCGAGCGCGATGAGAATGGCTATATCCGCTATGCCGACGATGCGCGCTACGGCTACGACAATTACAGCTATGGCTATGGCGCATCGACCTCGATCCAGGTCTACCATTATGGCTATTCGCCGGACTACCTGCGCTACGGATATTACGACCCGCGCCTCGGCTATGACCCTTACGGGTTCGGCTGGAACCGCGGATATGGCAACAGCTATTACAGTTCCAGCTATCACCGCGAGCGGCCCCCATTGCGGGGCCATTACGGCGCGCGCGATGCGGCAGTGACGCTGTATGTGGACGCGAATGATCGCGGCGCTTCCCTCGGCACAAACCGGGAGATCCGGGATCTCAGCCGGTATCGTTTCAATGACAATGTGTCGTCGATTCAGATCCGGTCCGGGCGCTGGGAAGTGTGCGAGCATGCCAATTTCGGCGGGCGGTGTGAGATCGTCGATGCCTCGGTGGACCGGCTGAACGGCCTGCGCCTGAACGATAATATTTCCTCGATCCGCCCTGTGGATGGCACCGGTCACAGCGACTGGGATGGTCGTGACCGGGGCGGCAGAGGTGATAGAGGTGACCGGGGCGGCCGCGATGGACGCGGGGATACGCCGCGCGATGGCGGACGCCGGGGCGTTCAGGGCGCTGGCCCGCAAGCGGGTCTTCCGCCTGCGCTCAGAGATGCACTTCCTGTAACGCCTGCTACAGTTCCAACCCCGGTGACCCCTGCGGCTGTTGCCCCGCAACCTGGCCGCCGGTCCGGGGATGGTGTGACGGGCCGCCGGAATGAGCCGGGCCTTTCGGGCGGGCCTTCGCGGCGCGCGGGCGGAACGCCTGATCCTGTCCGGCGCACGCCTGTTCAGCCAACCCGGCGTGCCGTGCCGGCCACGCCGAGCCCGCAGATACCAGCGACACCGCAGGTGCGTGACACGCGACCGCCTGCCTTGCGTGGGACAGGCTCGCCGCCGCCCGTTTCCCGCAGGCCGATCTCGCCTGAGCCGCGTGCTGTAGCGCCTGCTACACGTTCAGCTCCGCCGGTATCTCGTCCGGCACCGCCAGCACCGCGTGTGGTTGCGCCGATGCCCGCCCCAGCTCCGCGCCCGGCGCCTGCGCCCCGCCCGGAACCACAGCGTGACACGCGCTCACCGGCACTGCGCAGCAAGGACCGGCCTACGCGGACTCAGGACTGACAGGGCAATATAAAAGACCGTATAAACACCGTGTAAGCACCATATAAAGCGGGCTCAGGTGGTCTCGTCATCGTTGCGTGGGTCATTCCATTCGGCGGCGACGCCCTGGCCGCCCCGGCGGACCAGCCAGAACATGCCGATCAGGTCAAAAACGCCTGCGCCGAGCCGTCCGAGGAAGCCGTATTTCGACTCCCCCGCGAGGCGCCGGCGGTCGTTCACCAATTCCTCGCGCACGTTCCAGCCGGCTCGCTTGATGAGGGCCGGGAGGAAACGGTGCATGGAGGCAAAATAGGGCAGTTCGCGAAAGGCCTCGGTGCGGATCAGCTTCCAGCCGCACCCGGTGTCTGTCGCATCATCCTGCAGAACGAAGCGGCGCACGCCGTTTGCAACGCGGGACTGGACCCATTTGAAGCCGGAATCGTTCCGGCTGTTGCGCTTGCCTGCGATGATGCCGAGCCGGGGCGGGGCGCCGGGGGCGATGATCGCCTTCCAGAGGCGCGCGGTATCACCCGGATCGTTCTGGCCATCTCCATCCAGAAGCTGGACCCAGTCTCCGCGCACGGCCTTGAGGCCGGTATAGAGCGCGGCGGATTTTCCCCGACGCTGGACATGGCTGAAGACGAAGACGGTGTCCGGGTGTTTCGCCTTGGCCTCGGCCAATTCGGCAGCGGTTGCGTCCGATGACTGGTCGTTGACACAGATGACTTCGAAATCGATGCCCGCCAATTGCTCATGCACTTCGTCGATCACCGGGTGCACGTTCCCGGCTTCATTGAAAAATGGGATGATGACAGAAAGTGCAGGGGTCGCGGGCATAGGGACTCACGTATAGAAGACGGCGCAAACGGGCAAACTGAATTGGGAGTCGCCAAGGCCATGGACATCTATCACATCTGGTTCGATCTGAAGCCCGGAACGGATGAGCGGGCTTTTGCCAGGGCGCTGCCAGCCTTTCTGGACCGGATGAAGGATGACGGGCGGATCGAGGCCTGGCGCATGATGCGCTGCAAGCTGGGCCTGCGCCCCGACACGATCCGCGAGTTCCACATCATGATCGAAACGCGCGACCTGGCCCAGCTCGACACCGCCTTCCGCGCCGCCGCAGCGCGGGAAGGGGAGGTCGACGAGCTGCACTTCACCGCAAACGCGATGGTGACGAACGTGAAGTTCGGGCTGTTCCGGGATTGGCCGGATTGGACGTGACGACACACCGGTAATAAAGTAACATAATTTCATGTTGGACCGGATGACCCAATGGGTACTGACCTTGTTCGCCGTGGCGATGTTGCCTGCTGCGGCAGCATTGGGCGCGGCCCTTCATGAAGGTCGGCTGCAACAGGAAACGCCCGATTTAACCTGCGAGGTGGTCGAGGCTCTTTTGCGTTCAACGCCCATGGAAAATAGCACGCTTGGGAGGCGTGTCAGCCGGTACAGCCAAGACCTGAATCCGGACGCGCCTAGAATCGCTTACCGCAATTATCCCGTCGTGGTGGTCGAAAGTCTGAAGTACCCTTCTAGAGGAATTGCGCGGCAAGCCGCGCAAGGGGGGTGGACGCCGGCAGCAGGGCACAGCTCGCCCAGCACAATGGATGAGCTTGTTTCGAGATGGCCATATCATTCGCGTGGTTACCTATGGCGTGCGGCTGGGGAGGCCCAGTTGGCCGACCTGTCAGGATGCGGATTGCCTTTGAAGACCGAATTCTACACGTCCGACCCGATAGCGGTTCGAGGCTCTGCCTTGAACTATGTCTCTGTCGAGCTGGACCGTGGAAAATACGCTCTAACTTGGACATCTGAGACGGAACAGTGCAGCTCATCAGCGACGCATTACTACATCGGTCGAATCGTAAGTGAGCCCGGCGGCAAATCAGCCATCATAGAGTACCGAAAATGTGGCGACCGAAAACGACTCTACGGAAGCGATAGGTCGTATAGAGAGGCCAGCGTGGACAGGGCAGTAAAGCGAAACGGGGAGTGGGAGTTCTACCCAGTAAAGTTCAACGACTGAAACACCAGTGACGCGGGGCTCTCGCATTCCATCAAACAGGCGCGTAATTGTTCCGGGCAGAAGCGGACAGGGTGGCCGGAACGTCCGTACCCGTATGCAATTGTTCGCGGCGGACTTGCGACAGTTCGAACGGGGCGTCTTCGCCATAGGTCTCGTTCCAGATCCGGTCGATCTCGGGCTTGGAGAGCTGCGCGGTGCGGGTCACCTTGATGACGTCCGAGGCGTCGGCGCGGCTGCGGGGCAGGTAGATCGTGTCATTCCCGAAATCGACCGCGAAGGCGATGATGCCGGGCACGAGGAACATCAGCAGGCCGATGCCGTCGAGGATCAGGATGCTGGGGTCCAGCCGTCCGCCGCTGCCCTGGCCCTTGCGTTCCGGGTAGAGAAGCGTGCCGCAGCCGGTGAGGCTGGTGGCGAGCAGGGCGGCTGAGCCACCGGCCAGGAGGTTGCGTCGGATCTTGTCCATGGAAGTACCCCGTCTGTCAGGCGGCTTTGCGCCAGTTGAAGCTTCGCCATCAACGCACGAAGTCCGGAAAGGTTCAGTCTTTTCGTATTTAGCCAGATTGCATGCCCGCAATTGCTTCAATCGCTTCCCATTCGGCGGCGATCTCATCGACATAGGCGACGAAGCTTTTGGCGTAGAAGGGCTTTGACTCCTTCCACCATTCCCGCACGCCAGCGGAATCGAGGCTGTCGCGCAGGCGCGCTTCGGTGCCACCCCAAAGCTCTTCCTCGAACACGCCAAAGCGGCGATGCGTGTGCAGAACTTCATAATGGCGGAAGCTGGCCGAGAGAAAGTTCGACACGCGCAGGCGCTCGGCCCGGCTCCAGCATTCCGGGGCGCCGTCCTTGGTGATCAGTTCGGCAAGATCCGGGCTTTCAATGATGCGGCCGAGATTGGACGACAGAAGCTGGGCCGAAGTCTGCGCGGCGGCCATGCGCGTCAGTTCGGCATTCTGCTTCAGCTGCATGCCGATAAAGACCAGCGTCAGCACCACGGCGGCGGACGCAAGAATATTAGCAATGGTGGCGATTGTTTCGAGCAAGCTCATGCGTTTCCTCCCCAGGAATCAGGGGAATGAAGCGCGAGCCGGCGCAAAAGGTCAATTCACGCTTATCCAGATCAGGAGGCGCTGCGCTCCAGTCGGTCGAAGGAAGAGATGGCCCCATAGCGCAGGCAGGCACGAATGGCGTTCAGCATCATGAGGCCGGTCCCGAAATAAGCTGCCATCCAGGCAAGGCCGAAGAGACCGCCCCGAGTGTGGGTCATCGTGGCGATCACAAACAGGGCCATCAGCAGGATGGCGCTGACAAAGCCTCGCCCGCTCCCGACCCGGTGGGCAAGGAACAGAATCACAGCGATTTCAAAGACTGCGGCAAGGGCGCCGCCGAAGAGGTGCGCCTGCCGCACTGGTGAGACGATGAATAAAGTGCCGAGCAGGCGGTCCAGCAGGATGAGGGCGATGAAAATCAGGCCGGCAATTGCTCCGCCCTTCGCCAGACGCATCACATCCTCCATGGACGTGATTTCCGGGAATAACTTTTCCATCCCTATTTCCCCACAACAGAACTATACGCTTCTACTTTCGATTTCAGGCCGGACTCTGTCAACGTCTGTTTCGTCACACCCAGCCGGCCGTCTGCAGGGCGAGCAAGACGCCGATGACGACGAACAGGAGCGCCGCGATCATGCGGACAATGTTCAGCGGCACGCGTTCGATCAGTTCATGCCCGAGGAACACGGCCGGCACATTGGCGAGCATCATGCCCAGCGTCGTGCCCATGGTGACCATGACCAGATTGTCGAACCGGGCGCCAAGCGCGATGGTGGCCAGCTGCGTCTTGTCGCCCATCTCCACCAGGAAGAAGGCGATCAGCGTCGCGATGAAGGCGCCGAAACGCGTGGGCTTGTCGTCGAGATCGTCCAGCTGGTCAGGGATCAGGGTCCAGAAGCCCATGATCACGAAAGAGGCGGCGATGATGTAGCGGAACCATTCGCCGTCCAGCAAATTGGCAACGCTCGCGCCCACAAGCGCGGCGAGGAAATGGTTTGCTATCGTCGCAACCAGGATGCCGAGGATGATCGGCAGTGGCGTGCGGAAGCGGGTGGCCAGCAGGATGGCCAGAAGCTGCGTCTTGTCGCCGATTTCGGCAAACGCGACGACGGCGGTGGATGTGAAAAGGGCTTCCATTGAAACGGGTCTCCATGCCGGGCCTTGTTCGAGTCCAACGACATCGCTCCCCACGCCCGGCAAGGCAGGAGGCAATGTCATTGGTCTCGCCCGAACGGTGGTGACCGCTCCTTCCGCACCACGGCCTCTCAGCCGAGTATGTTGACACGGAAGCCCGCCTTTCGGCGGCTGGCTACTCCCCAGATGACGGGGCCCGATTAGACGGGATCGGCGCCGGGCGCAAGTCAGTATTGACTCTCTAGGACAAGTGACCTAATTTGAAATCTGGGACGTTTGTCCTACAGATTCGGAGGGCCTGCCATGGCAGCAGGGGAGACAAGAGCGCAGATCGTCGAAGTCGCAGACCGGCTGTTCTACGAGCGCGGCTATGAGCACACATCGTTCGCCGACATCGCGGCCGAAGTGCAGATTTCGCGCGGCAATTTCTACTATCACTTCCGCACCAAGGACGAGATTCTGGACGCGGTCATCCGCCGGCGGCTGGAGAACACGCAGGCCATGCTGGACGGCTGGGAGGACGAAAGGGCGGGGCCGGGCGATCGGATCACGAGCTTCATCCAGATCCTGATCGTAAACCAGGCGAAGATCATGGCGTTCGGTTGTCCGGTCGGTACGCTGACCAGCGAACTTGCCAAGTTGGGCCTTCCATCACAGGCCGGGGCGACGGGCATCTTCTCATTGTTCCGGCACTGGCTGGCCCGGCAGTTCGCGCTGCTTGGTCATGGGGCTGAGGCGGCCGACCGGCTCGCCATGCACCTGCTGGCGCGCAGCCAGGGCGTCGCGACGCTGGCCAGCGCCTTCCACGATAAGGCGTTTGTCGAGGCGGAAGTGCAGGACATGTGCGCCTGGCTCGACGCGCAGGCCCCCGATCCCATTCGTCTCCAATAGGAAGGACCTCAGACATGTATGTTGTCTTGCTGAAATTTGCGGAAAACAAAGCCAGAGCTGGCGAGCTGATGGATGGTCACAAAGCGTGGATCCGCGACGGCTTCGAGGACGGCATCTTCCTTGCCGTCGGATCCCTGCAGCCGAATGCCGGCGGCGGAATTCTGGCCCACAACACCACGCGAGAAGCGCTTGAGGCGCGTATCAAGGCCGATCCGTTCGTGGCCGAACGTGTCGTTGTGGCGGACGTGCTGGAAATTACGCCCGCCATGACTGACCCACGGCTCGATTTCCTGAAGGCCTGAGCGGGCATGGGCAGGCTGGCTTTCGACCGGCCCTGAGCACAGCGGCGGGAAGGTGACGCGGGGGTTCGCCTGCGCTAAAGCCTCGCTCCATGTTCAAGGCAAGCTTCATTACCCTGTTTCCCGAGGCCTTTCCCGGTCCGCTCGGCGTGTCCATTCTGGAGCGCGCGCGCAAGGAAGGCATCTGGGATCTGGAAACGGTGGACCTTCGCCCCTTCGGAATCGGGCGGCATCATAATGTCGACGCGACACCGGCGGGCGGCGGGGCCGGCATGGTGATCCGTCCGGATGTGGCGGCTGCGGCTATCGACAGCCTGCCGCGCGACGGACGTCCTCTTATATATCTGTCTCCGCGGGGCGTGCCGTTTAACCAACAGCTTGCCCGCACCTATGCGGAAACGCCTGGCCTGATCCTGTTCTGCGGCCGGTTTGAAGGGCTGGACGAACGGGTGATCGAAGCCCGCGAGATGATTGAGGTCTCGATGGGCGACTTCGTGCTGGCGGGCGGCGAGGTGGCGGCCATGGCGCTGACCGAGGCCGTGGTGCGCCTGCTGCCGGGTGTGGCCGGGAATGAAGACTCCCTCAGCGAGGAATCCTTCGAGACAGGCCTGCTGGAACACCCACAATATACTCTGCCGCGAGAGTGGGAGGGGCGGAGGACTCCGGACGTGCTTTTGTCCGGCGATCATAAACGCATTGCAGAATGGCGATTGAACAGCGCAAAGGCGTTGACAATTGACCGCCGCCCCGATTTATACGCCGCTTACTCCGAAACCCCCAATACCCAAGCGCCGGAGACAGGCGATGAACATTATTGAACAGCTCGACGCAGAAGAAGTTTCCCGCGTCCTGGACGGCAAAGACATCCCGGCATTTTCGCCTGGTGATACGCTGGCCGTGAACGTCAAGATCAAAGAAGGCGACCGTGAGCGCGTCCAGCGCTTTGAAGGCGTTTGCATTGCCCGCGCAGGCGGTGGCATCAACGAGAGCTTCACGGTCCGCAAGATCTCTTTCGGTGAAGGCGTCGAGCGCGTGTTCCCGCTGGTCTCGCCGATGATCGAGTCGATCGAAGTGAAACGCAAAGGCCGCGTCCGCCGCGCCAAGCTTTACTATCTGCGCGATCTGCGCGGCAAAGGCGCCCGTATCGCCGAGCGTACGAGCGGCCACGGCATCGAGCAGGTCGAGATCGCTGTCTCGAAAACCGAGCGCCGCCGCCAGAAGGATGCTGAAAAAGCTGCCCGCAAGACCGCTGCTGCCGCTGAGCGCGAAGCCGCTGCCAAGGCAAAAGCTGAAGCAGACGCCGCCGCAGCAGCAGAAGCTGCCGCCGCAGAGGCCGCCGCTGCTGCTGCCGCTGCAGAAGGTGGCGCTGAGGAATAGACCCCTCTGCCACTGGCAAGAAATTCAGGAACCCCTGTTCGCAAGAGCAGGGGTTTTTGTGTATCTGGGGAGCATGTCTGACCTGATCTGCGCCATTGGAGATATTCACGGAGAGGCCGACCGTCTCGCAGCGTTGCATGCGGCGATTTTCGATTTCAGGCAGGTCTGCCATCCGGACGCCGCGCTGACGCTGATCCACCTGGGCGACTATGTCGACCGGGGGCCAGACAGTTGCGGGGTGATCGAACAGCTTATGGCGCTGGATATTCGGGCCGATCTCACGTCGATCTGCCTGAAGGGCAATCACGAACAGATGATGCTGGAGGGGTGTGACGCCGAGGATGGTGGAATGTGGCGCCGCAGCGGGGGCGAGGATACGCTTGAAAGCTACCGTCTCCGCGGACTTGACGCTGTGCCCAAGACCCACCTGTCCTGGCTGCGAGCGTTGCCGGTACACCATGTGATGGAGGACCGGCAGCTCGTCTTCGTGCATGCCGGCATTGCGCCAGCGCGCTGGCCTGACCTTGATGACCAGATTGGTCTCTGGACCCGGTCGCCTGGCTTCTTTGATACCGCAACTTGGGACAATCCGGCGCTCGACGGCTGGACGGTGATCCATGGGCACACGCCCACCGACGATCATGTGGAAGAACTGCATGGCGATCCGCCGCGGCGGATCAATATTGACACGGGGGCTGTCTTTGGCGGCCAATTGACCGCAATCCTGCTGGCTCCGAACGCCTCGCCCGTCTTCCTGCATGCCTAAGCAGCCTCGCGCCCGCTCGTCGCCTGTTTTGGGAAATGACGGATGTGCTGGCCAAAATCGTCCGGCTGGAGAATGCCGGGGCATACCGGAGTCTGGGACATGAACCGTATACGCCACTGTAGATTGCGCGACATGAAACCTTCGCCAGGACGGAGTGTCCGGACGCGGAAAACCAGGCGCCGGATACCCGCTTACTTAAGGGAATATTGAGGGGTCTGTGATGTCCTGCGGCAGCTGGAGGACAGGGGACTATGAGCAGCGTCGGCAAGATCGAATTGCTGATGGGGGTGTTGAACCACCTGCCTAACCCTGTTTTCATCAAGGATTCCAATCACGTATGGGTGGAGGCCAATTCGGCCTTCTGTGCCATCGCCGGATATCCGCGCGAGAAAATGATTGGCGGCACTGACTATGATTTCTTCCCCAGGGAGGAGGCCGACCATTTCCGCCAGGTAGATAAAGCTGTCCTCGAAACGCATGTGACAAACGTCGAGATTGTACAGAGTACCAAGCCCAACGGCGAGACGATCTGGGTCGAAACCACCAAGTCCTATTTCAAGGATGCGGAAGGCAACGCCTATCTCATTTGTGTTCTGACAGATATGACGGAACTGAAGAGGCGGGAAGAGGCGCTGGAAGAGGCACGCGAAGTGGCCCAGCGTGCTTCGCGATCCAAGTCGGAATTCCTGGCAAATATGAGCCACGAGATCCGTACGCCCATGAACGGCGTGCTCGGCATGTCTCAGATCCTTCGCCGCACGGAGCTGACCGAAGATCAGTCTGAAATTGTCGGCATGATTGAGCGGTCCGGCGAGGCGCTGCTGACCATCATCAATGACATTCTCGACTTCTCGAAGATCGAGGCCGGCAAGTTCGAAATCGAAGCCGAGCCTTTTTCGCTGGCGGGCGTGATTGATGATGTGGCAGCCCTTCTGGGTAGTGGGGCGAACGAAAAAGGCATTGAACTGATCACGGACATTGCGCCGGACGTGCCGGACTATGTGATCGGGGATGCAGGCCGTGTCCGGCAGATCCTCACCAATCTTGTCGGCAACGCCATCAAGTTCACCTCTGACGGCCATGTTCTGATCAAGGCCAACGGAACGGTTGAGGATGGCAAGGCCTGGCTGTCAATTTCCGTGAAAGACACCGGCATCGGTATCCCTGGAAACAAGCTGGACACGGTGTTCCGTCAGTTCGAACAGGCCGACTCCTCAACCACGCGCCGCTTCGGCGGCACCGGCCTTGGCCTGTCCATCTGCCGCAGCCTGGTCGATGCGATGGGCGGTCATATCAGCGTGACGTCGAAGCCCGGCCTTGGCTCGACATTCCTTGTCGATCTTGTCCTTCCCGTCGCAGAGGACGAAGCATGGGATGAGCCTGAATCTGCCGCATTGCAGGATCTTTCCGGCGTCCGCGCGCTTGTGATCGACGACATTGCCCTGAATTGCCGGATCGCGATCGGCCAACTCGGCCAGTACGGCATTTTCGCAGACCATGAGACCAGCCCGAAAGAGGGGTTGCGCCGTCTGGCAGAAGCTCACAATCGCCATGAACCCTATCAGCTCCTGATACTGGACTATCAGATGCCCGACATGGATGGGCTGAAAGTGGCGCAGCTGATCCGGTCGAAACCGGCTTTCAAGCGGCTGAAGATCATTGTGCAGTCCTCGGTCGATACGGCGGAGGTGAAGACAGCCTTCCTGGAGGCCGGGATCAGCGCCTTCCTGGTCAAGCCGCTGCGCAGCGGGGCGCTTGGCGCGGCGGTCAACGCAGCGTTTTCCGGGGCGAAGCCGCAAGCCGTCGCGCGGGCAGCCATGGCGCGGCCAGAGCCAGCGCGGGTTGGCGGGCGGATCCTGATCGCTGAGGACAATGAAGTGAACCAGCGCGTGATGGCGGGTCTGCTGGCGAATACCGGCTATGAGCTGCACTTTGCGGGCAATGGCCAGGTGGCGGTGGACCTGTTCCGCCGCAATAACTACGCGCTCGTCCTGATGGATGTGTCGATGCCGGTCATGGACGGCATGGCGGCCACAAACGCGATCCGCGAGCTTGAAGCGGGGGCCGGGCAAAAGCGTACGCCGATCATTGCGGTCACAGCGCATGCCATGGCCGAAGAGGCCGCTTCCTTCCTGGAACGGGGGGTGGATCAGGTGTTGACCAAGCCAATCAACCAGGCCGAGCTGTTCAAAGCGCTTGAGCACTGGGGGCCAGCGAAATCCCGCCAGGCGGCCTGAGCACCGCACTGCAATGCATTGACGCGAAGACTTGTGTATTGCACGAGACGCCCTCACGTGTGCGATAGCGCGCAATAATTTACCGCAAACAGGGAAGATTCGGCCGATGGCAGGCAAGACACTCTACGACAAGATCTGGGATGCCCACATGGTGCACACCGATGAGGCGTCGGGGGAAAGCCTTCTTTATATCGACCTGCACCTGATCCATGAGGTGACGACACCGCAGGCTTTTGCGGGCCTGAAGGCCGCCGGCCGGGGCGTGCGCCGGACGGACCTGACACTTGCTGTGGCCGACCATAACACGCCGACCGAAAACCAGGCCGCCGGCCTTGCCGGTGTGACGGATCCTGAGGCGCGTAATCAGCTGGAAACGCTGTCGCGCAATGTCGCCGAATACGGCATCGAATTTTTCCCGATGGGCGACATCAATAACGGCATCGTCCATGTCGTCGGACCGGAGCAGGGCCGTACCCAGCCGGGTATGACGATTGTCTGCGGCGACAGCCATACGTCCACCCATGGCGCGTTTGGCGCGCTGGCGCATGGTATCGGTACGTCGGAAGTGGAGCATGTTCTGGCGACCCAGACGCTTCGTGCCCGGAAGATGCAGAACATGGCCATCGAAGTGAGCGGCGCGCTGAAGCCCGGTGTCACGGCGAAAGACCTGGCCCTGCACATCATTGCGCAGATCGGCACGGCAGGCGGCACGGGCTGTGTGATGGAATATCGGGGGCAGGCGATTCGCGACCTCTCCATGGAAGGCCGCATGACACTGTGCAATCTGGCCATTGAAGGCGGCGCGCGCGCTGGCCTCGTTGCGCCGGATGAGAAGACGTTTGCCTATATGAAGGGGCGCCCCTCTGCGCCGAAGGCTGGCGCCTGGGATGTGGCGGAGGGTTTCTGGAAGACACTGTACACAGACGAAGACGCCGTGTTCGATCACGTCATTGAAATCAAGGGCGAGGACATTGAGCCGACCGTGACCTGGGGCACGAGCCCGGAGCAGGGTATCCCGGTGTCCGGAATTATTCCGAAGCCGGAGGATTTTACCGATCCGGTCAGGGCAGCCGCCTGTGAGCGCGCGCTGGCCTATATGGGGCTTGAGGGCGGGGTTCCGATTGCCGGAACGCCGGTGCAGCGTGTCTTTATCGGTTCTTGCACGAATTCGCGCATCGAAGACCTGCGTGCAGCGGCAGACGTGGCCAAGGGCAATCATGTCGTCGACGGCGTGCGCGCCATGGTGGTTCCGGGCTCCGGCCTTGTCCGGGCGCAGGCGGAAGAAGAGGGTCTAGACCAGATCTTCCTCGAAGCCGGCTTCGAATGGCGTGAGCCCGGCTGTTCCATGTGCCTCGGCATGAACCCGGACATCCTCTCGCCGGGCGAACGCTGCGCCTCCACCTCGAACCGAAACTTCGAGGGCCGTCAGGGCCGCGGCGGACGCACCCACCTGATGAGCCCCGCGCTGGCCGCGAAGGCCGCGATTACGGGTGTGATTGGCTAGAGCTTCAGCCCGAAACGGGGGCCGAGCCAAGTCATCACAAGGTAGAGCGCAACGGTCAGGAGGCAGCCCGCCGTCAGGGCCAGCCAGAACGGCCAGCCCTGCTTGAGCAGGACCGGGATGAGCAGGAACATTGGCAGGCTGGGCAGGACGTACCAGAAAGTGGCTGACGAATGGGCGGCCATGTTCCCGGCGTCGGGCCTGTCGCGCCATAGCCAGATCATGCCGAGAACGGAGACCAGAGGCAGAGAGGCCACGAGGGCGCCCGCGCCGGGGTAGCGTTTGGAGATTTCCGAAACGATTGCGACAATCGCTCCAGAGATCAGGGCTTTTAGGAGCAGGTACGTCATCCACTTAGTTGGCATGGGCCTGCGGGCTCTGGCAATAAATGTTCAGTGGCGTGATCGGCTAAACCGAGCTTTCAGTTGCGTCTCCACCACCGCAGACGGATAGTTCGGTTCATAACCGGAACAGGAGAACATGATGGCTGGAACCGTGAAATTGCCCGGCAATGTGATGTTGGATGGCCCGCGTGGGCGGACCTATGCATCCATCCTTGAAACTGTCGGCTCGACGCCGCTTGTGGCCGCGCCGAAATTCGCCGCTGAAAAAGGCATCAAGGCGAACCTGCTGTTCAAATGCGAGTTCTTCAACCCGCTGGCCTCGGTGAAAGACCGGATCGGCCTGAACATGATCCTGGAGCTGGAAGCCTCCGGCAATCTGAAGCCCGGCGGCACGCTGGTTGAGCCGACCTCCGGCAATACCGGCATTGGCCTTGCGTTCGTGGCGGCGTCGCGCGGGTACAAGCTGATCCTGACCATGCCGGAATCCATGTCGATCGAGCGGCGCAAGATGCTGGCCTATCTGGGCGCGCAGCTGGAGTTGACGCCGAAAGAGAAGGGCATGGGCGGGGCCATCGCCAAGGCGCAGGAATTGCTGGCCTCGATCCCAGGTGCCGTGATGCCAAGCCAGTTCGACAATCCGTCCAACCCGGCCATTCATGAGAAGACCACGGCGGAAGAAATCTGGGTTGATACAGATGGCGCGGTCGATGCGGTGATTGCCGGCATCGGCACGGGCGGCACGTTCACCGGCTGTGGCCGGGTCCTGAAAGCGAAGAAGGCGAGCGTGAAGATGTTTGCGGTCGAGCCAAGCGGTAGCCCGATCCTTTCCGGTGGTGAGCCTGGCCCGCATATGATTCAGGGCATCGGCGCGGGTTTCGTTCCCGGCAATGCCGACACGAGCCTGATCGACGAAGTGGTGACGGTTACCAATGAGGAAGCCATGGAAACGGCGCGGCTGCTGGCAAAGCTGGAGGGTATTCCGGGTGGCATTTCCTCCGGCGCGGCGGCTGCGGCTGCGGTCAAGGTCGGCAGCCGGGACGATATGGCGGGCAAGACGCTGGTCGTGATCCTGCCAAGCTTTGCCGAGCGTTATGTCTCGACGGCGTTGTTCGAGGGGTTGTAGACAAGCCGCTCACACACCGGAGACCCGCATGACCCGATTCACGCTTCACGGCATTTTTGCCTCAGGCCCGACTTACAAGGTCGGCCTGATGCTGAACCTCACCGGCACGCCGTATGATTACGAGCATGTCGATTTGCGCTCTGGCGCGCACAAGGCGGACGCCTTCCTCGCCAAGAACCGCTATGGTCAGGTGCCGGTGCTGGAAGACCGTGAGAAAGACGAATGCCTCTGCCAATCCTCCGTCATCCTCGACTTTCTGGCCGATGAGACGGGCAAGTTCGGCGGCAAGGACCGGTCGACCCGCCTGCGGGCGCGGGAATGGCAGTTCTGGGGCGCGGGCGCACTGACCACGGGCATTTATCGCTCTCGCGCGGTGAAGCTCGGCTTCTTCAAATTCCCCGAACAGGTGGTGGAAGCAAACTTCCAGATGGGCCTCAACGCGGTGAAGGAACTGAACACACTGCTGGATGGCAGGGACTGGCTGGTCGGCGCAGGTCCGACGATTGCCGATGTGGATATTTACGGCATTGCCGCCTATGCGCCGCAGGCCGGAATGGACCTGTCAGTCTATCCGGCGGTGCGCAAATGGATGAAACGGATGGAGGCCCTGCCGGGCTTCAAGGACGTGGATACCTGCCTGCCGCAGAAGAGCGTGAAAGCCTGACGCCATGATGGCGTTGCACACGATTGCCCTGTTCGTTCTGGGTCTGGTCATGCTGGCCATGGCCGCCGGTCTGGACGCGATGATCGGGCTGGACGTGTCCGGCTGGGTGCAGCTTCTGGTGGCTGGGTTTGGTGTTTATCTGATCCTGATGGCCTGGTTCTCGTTGCGCTTTGACCGGCGCCGCGCGGAGGCGATTGAGACAGGCACGCCGCAGGCGGTGACGTTTGAAGTGAATCGGACAACGGACAAGAACACGGCGGCCTATCTGGCTGAGGTGAAGCTTGGCGAAGAGGTCTGGATCGTGCCGTTGCGTGTTTCCCGCCGGGTGCGCCGGCTGCACAAGGAAGGCGAACTGAGCGGTCAGGCCTGGCTGGACGCGGAAGGCCGCCTCGTCGCGCTGGCCCATGAAGACGAACAGCTGCGCGTGATGCCGTTCCCCCGGCGCAAGCGGTTCGGCAAGAAACACAAGAAGAAGAAAAGCAAATGACCCAGATTGTCACCGGCCTAGATCACTTTGTCCTCGTCGTGCCTGAGATCACGTCTGCTGAAGCAGTCTATGCGAGCCTTCTGGGGCGTCCGGCGGATTGGCGCGCCACAGGGGCGGGCGGGGCGGCGACCGCGATTTTCCGCGTTGCAAATACCAGTATCGAACTCATGGCCCCGGCAGGCGATGGCCCGGTCGGGGATCGTCTGCGCGACATTATCGAGGACGAAGGTCCGGGCCTGAAGTCGCTGGCTTTCGGCACGGCGGACATCGGCGCGGCGCACCACAGGTTAACGCGGCGCGGCCTGAAACCGAGCGACATCGTGACGGGTGAGAGCACGAACGAGATGGATGGCAAAGTCCGTACTTGGCAGCGCTTTCGCTGCGCGGACGCGGAAACATCTGGCATCAAGACGTTCCTGATCCAACCGGACGCGCCGCTGCCTGTGCAGAGCGCCGGGGAGGGGGCAGTGGTCTCGCTCGACCATATCGTCATCGACACATCGAACCCTGACAGGGCGCTTGGTCTCTATGGCGCGCGGCTCGGGCTGGATCTCGCGCTCGACCGGAATGCGCCGGAATGGAAGACGCGCTTCCTGTTCTTCCGTACGGGCGGGCTGACCTTCGAAGTGATCCACAGGCTCGGCGAGGCACATGAGCCGGACGCACCAGACCGGATCTGGGGCCTGACCTGGACGGTCGATGACCTTGCCGCTGCCCATGCGCGGCTGGAGGGGTCCGGATTCAATGTCTCGGATATGCGCAAGGGCCGCAAACCCGGCTCAAGCGTCTTCACGGTGCGCGACGGCACAATGGCGGTGCCAACGCTTTTCATCGCGCATCAGCCACAGTAAGAAGTCCGCCATGACCCCTTTTACTGAAATCACCGGAACCGCTGCGGCCCTGCTCGAAAAGGGCAAGCCCATGTCCAATGTCGACACGGACATGATCATCCCGAAACAGTTTCTGAAGACGACCACGCGGACGGGTCTGTCCAAGGGCCTGTTCTATGAGCTGAAGACGCTTGCCGATGGCTCGCCGAACCCGGACTTTGTGCTCAACAAGCCGGAATTCGCCAAGGCTGGCATCCTGATCACGGGGGAGAATTTCGGCTGCGGCTCCTCACGCGAGCATGCCCCTTGGGCGCTTGCGGATCAGGGTATTTCGGTCATCATCGCGCCGAGCTTTGCCGATATCTTCCACAATAACTGCTACAAGAACGGCATCCTGCCTGTGCGTCTGCCGGTGGAGGTGTGCGAGAAGCTCGCCGCGCAGGCCGGCGGGTCGAACCATGTGTTCTCGGTCGACCTCGCAAAGCAGACAGTTATCGCACCGGATGGCGAGACCTATGCGTTCGACGTGGACCCGGGCCGCAAGTCGAATCTGATGCAGGGCCTCGACGAGATCGGCGCCTCGCTACAGGCTGGCGGCGACATCGACGCCTATGAGGCGACCCGCAAGCTGTCCACGCCGTGGCTGGAACGCGCAGGCTGAAACGGGACCAACACACATCTGACGAGACGGTCAAATTGACATAAGCCATTGGAGCGAGCATTCTCTCGCCCGTGGGTGGAATAGGTGAGGTGTGCGACAATGCAAATGCGTGTTCCAATTCTGACCGGGCTGTTGATGTTGGCGGCCTGCGCTTCAGGTCCAACTGAGCCTAAACAAATCGATCCCAATGATGCGGTCGCGAGCATGGAAGGGCAGGCTTCGCCGGACGGCTCAGTGATCGTGTGCCGGAAGATCAAGAAACCCGAGTCACGCTTCATGTTCAAAGAGTGCAAGTCGGAGAAGGTCTGGGCCCAATTCGACGCCTGGACGGCAGAGAATGCCAAGACGGCGCTCGACAAGATTCAGCGCAATGGATGCGGTGGTTCGTTCGGTCGTTGCTAAAGGAGTCTTGGCTGGACCAAAAGACGGGCGATACCCATTCCCAAGGACGACAGACCGGATGATTGTGATTGAAGGGACCTTCCGCTTACCGGTCGGCAAGGTGGTGTCGGCCCGTCCAGCCATGGAAGTCATGATCCTTGCGTCTTTATGAGGCAACCCCTGAGGTGATCTGAAGCGAACGGACAGGTTGCAGCGAAAAGTGCTGTAGATGCCATTGCAGGAGGAGGGATCAACGGCTACCCGTATCGTTCACCAATAAGGAACTTTTTGAATGAAACGTTTTCTCTGCATCTCGGCAATCGGTCTAGCGGCGCTTGCTTCAGCCTGTGCCTCGCCAACCACCCAAACGGCTGCGGCCAATGTCGGCCCGAACGGTGAGCCGCTAATCTGTCGCAGCATCAAGGAAACGGGTACGCGTTTCGCCAAGAAGGAATGCAAGACGGCCGAGGCTTGGGTTCAGTTCGACGCCTATACCAATGGCAATGCCAAGGAATCCACGGACAAGTTTCAACGGCTTCAATCGGGCGCGGCCACGAACGCTGGCGGTTGATCGCAGGCACCGCCAGATCCTGAAAAGGGCGTACAAATGGGAATGAGCATTCGGAAACTTGCCGCCGTCAGCCTTGCAGGCTTTTTGGCAGCCTGTTCGTCGGCATCAACAGGCGCGCAGTCGGTCGCTCTAAATATCGGTCAGGATGGTGAGCCGATCGTCTGCCGAAAGATGTGGGTGACGGGCACGCGATTTCCGCTGAAGGAATGCAAGACAGAAGAAGCCTGGACGGCGTATGATGAATACACGAACGCCAATGCCAAGGAATCTACCGATAAATACCAGCGTCTGAATACAGGGTGTTCAACTCAGGCACAGGGCACGTGTTGACCCGTCTGACTGACGACTAGGGAAGGATATATCCATGTTGAAATCATGTCTCTATGGGGCTGTCGGCCTCGTTATGTTGAGCGCGGCTGCCGGTTGCGCAGGTGTACCTGTCGGTGAAGACGGTGAGCCTGAACTCGTTGTCGATGGCGTCGAATGGGAATGCCGCCGCGTTACGGAAATGGGCACAATGCTCGGCAAGAAGACATGCGCGTCTCCTGAACAATGGGCCGAGCATGACAAGGCGGTTGCGGAGCAAACCGAAGAGGCAAACTCTCGGCTGCGTGAGCGGGGCACATCCACCCGGCCTGATCCGGGCATGTAGTCAGACAGCGTCATGCACCAGACACTCCTCTTACTTCCCGGCGACGGGATCGGCCCTGAAGTTGTTGCGGAGGCTCGCCGCGTTGCGGAAACGCTCGCGCCTGACCTGAAGATTGAGGAAGGCCTCGTTGGTGGCGCCTCGATCGATGCGTACGGCGACCCGCTGACGGACGAAACTCTGGCCCATGCCCGCCATGCTGACGCCGTTCTTCTGGGTGCGGTTGGCGGTCCGAAATGGCTGAACGCACCCCGCGACAAGCGCCCGGAAGCGGGCCTGCTGGCCATCCGCAAAGGGCTCGATGTGTTCGCGAACCTGCGTCCGGCCTTTTGCTTCCCGGCGCTGGTGGATGCCTCCAGTCTGAAGAGAGAGGTCGTCGAAGGGCTCGATCTGATGATCGTCCGGGAGCTGACGGGCGGGGTCTATTTCGGTCAGCCGCGCGGCATTGATGAGCTGGGTGGACTGCGCCGCGGCTATGACACCGCGATCTACACCCATCCGGAAATCGAGCGCGTTGCCCGGGTCGCTTTCGAAATCGCGCGCGGGCGCAGCGGCAAGGTTTGTTCGGTCGAGAAATCGAACGTGATGGAATCCGGTCTGTTCTGGCGCCAGGAAGTCACGCTCGCCCATGCAGAGCTTGGCGCGGGTGTGGAGCTCAGCCACATGTACGCTGACGCCTGTGCGATGGAACTCGTCCGCGCCCCGAAGCAGTTTGATGTGATCCTGGCCGACAATCTTTTTGGTGACATCCTGTCGGACGCCGCCGCCATGCTGACGGGATCCATCGGCATGCTGCCATCTGCCTCGCTCGGTGCGCCGGGCACGCCTGGCCTTTATGAGCCCGTGCACGGCTCGGCGCCGGACATTGCCGGCAAGGGCATCGCCAATCCGTGTGCGGCGATCCTGTCGCTGGAAATGGCGCTGCGCTGGTCGCTCGGCCGGGAGAAGGTGGCCGACATGCTGTTCGCAGCAGTCGGAAAAGCTCTGGACCGCGGCGCCCGCACGAAAGATCTCGGCGGCTCGCTGACGACGCGTGAGATGGCGGACGCAATCATTGCCGCGCTTTAGGCGTTCGCGTCGCGGCAAGATTGCACCAATGCACCTGACATGAGAGCATTCCTCCCAAAAGAATAAGGGAGGAATGCCATGTCTTATGCCGATGGACGTCTGATCCACGATGCGGACAGCCATTTGATGGAGCCGGTCGATTGTCTCGACCCGTATTTCGAAAAGCGACTGCTGGACCGGTTTCGCTCGCTGCCTTTCATGGAGAAGCTTCGTTCCGAATGGGCCGTCACCATCGACGAACGCCTTTCCCTGCATCAGGACGCGGCCTTTCGGGCTGAAGCAGAGGCAAATCTTCTGCTCCGCAAGAATTACGAGGCGCATGGCGCCTGGGTCCGGGAAGATCGCCCTCAAGCGATGGATGTTCTCGGTTTCGCCAGTCAGTTGGTCTTCACCACGCGCTGCCTCGGCAATTTCGGACTCGATCAGAGCGATGACATGGAGCTCTGCTATGCCGCAGCCGATGCCCATAACCGGATGATGACGGATTTCTGCAGCATCGACCGGCGCCTTCTGCCGGTTGCGTATGTGCCGCTGGAAGACTTTGACCGCGCGCGCGCCACGACAAAGCTCGCCATAGACCTCGGCGCGAAAGCGCTGATGGTGCCCAGCCTTTGCCCGCAAAAACATTCTCCCAGCCATGTCGCACTCGACCCGGTCTGGGCGCTCGCGCAGGAGGCGGGTCTGCCTGTCGTCCTGCATGTTGGTGGAGAGGCCAAGCTCAATCCGGTGTACAAGGAGAATGGTTTCCCGCCGGTGCCGGACTTCCATGGTGGCGACGACAATTTCACGTCCGTCAGCTACATGCCGATCCCCGAAGCTGCGATGCAGACCCTCGCCACCCTGATCTTCGACGGCGTATTTGATCGGTTCCCGAACCTTAAATGGGGCGCCATCGAGCTTGGCGCGAACTGGGTTCCGGGGTGGATGCGGGCCATGGATTCGGCGGCGCATGCCTTTGTCCGCAATGAGGAACGCTTGCAGAAGCTATCGGCGAAACCATCAGAAATCGTCCGCCGTCAATTCCGCGCGGCGCCGTATCCGCACGAGGATGCGGGTTGGATCATCCGCAATGCCGGGGAAGAGGTTGCGATGTTCTCTTCCGACTTCCCGCATATCGAAGGTGGTCGTAATCCGTTGAAGCGGTTTGACGAAACCCTGGAGGGGCTGTCCGACAGCGCGATAAAAGCCTTCTATTCCGGGAACTTCATCGACATGATGGGTGAGGGCCTCGCTCCGGACCTGCGCGTACCGGAACTTCAGCGGTCGGCCTGACGTGCAGTTGACTCACGCATAACTGTCCGGTTATGAATTATTCATAGCCAGAGGGTTATGGATAGTGATACAAGAACTGAACGACCAGCTTTTCCGGAGCCTCTCCGATCCGACCCGCCGGGGCCTGTTCGAGCGACTATGCCGGGAAGGGGAACAGACTGTCTCGGTCCTGACCGAGGGTGCCGGTATTTCCCAGCCGGCCGTGTCGAAGCATCTCGGTGTGCTGAAGCAGGCTGGCCTGGTGCGGGACCGGCATGCGGGCCGGCAAACCCACTATAGCGCTGACCCGACCGCACTCGCTCCGCTGGTCGACTGGACCCGCGACATGACGCGCTTCTGGGAAGGGCGCCTCGATGCCCTTGAAGATCTCCTAAAACGGACGGACCAATGACTGATCCCAAAGCCATAGACCGCAAGATCCTGCTCGAGCGGAACCTGCCCTATCCTCCGGAGAAAATCTGGCGGGCGCTGACCCAGCCGCACCTTCTGGAGGAATGGCTGATGAAGACGGATTTCCGGCCCGCTGTCGGTGCGGCCTTCAGCTTTTCGGCAGAGTGGGGCGCGGTCCAGGGCCAGGTGCTGGATGCCGAGCCGCATCGTTCACTCTCCTACACATGGGGCGACGACCACCTGAAAAGCGTGGTGACCTGGACGCTCACGGAAACTGAAACCGGCACGCATCTGCGCCTTGAGCAGACCGGCTTCCCGTCAGACCAGCCACGTTATTTCATGGGTGCGAAGGCCGGCTGGCCGCGTTTCCTCGACAAGCTCGAACAGGTTCTGGCACGCGGGGAGGCCGCCCAATGAACTGGAACCATTTCATCCGTCAGTTTCACCGCTGGATTTCGATCCTCTTCACGCTCGCCGTGATCGCGAATTTCGTGCTGATGGGACTCGGCCTGCCGCCCGGATGGGTGACCTATGCACCGTTGCCGCCATTGTTCCTGTTGCTGTTCAGCGGGCTCTACATGTTCGTGTTGCCCTATGTTTCCCGCGCGAAGCGGCAGGGCGCCTAACTATAGTCCGCGATCCGGCAGAGCAGGTTGCCGCGGAATTCGAAGAAGCTCGCGCCGCGTACTTTCACGGTCTCGCCAGCCTTCACGCCATTCGGCAGGTCGACGGCGGCTTTGCCTTCGAATTCGATCTCTGCGGCAGCCTTGCCGCCGCCGGTGACGACATTGATCAGGCGCTGGCGCCGGTAGGAGAAGGCGTTGCCGGATAGCTCGGCCACCTGGCGCATCATGTCCTTGCCGTCGAGGCGCATGGAACCACCGGTATTGGAGATGTTTTCGAAAACGACATCATCGGTCACGCAATCGAGCATGCCGTCTATGTCACGAGCGTTATAGCTTTGAATATAGCGGGCAATTACGTCATCGAGCATGGAGCTTAGGCCTCCTTTTGGGTCGCCAGGAGCCCGTTCGTGTTGCCCCACAGAGGGGGGGATGGCAACAGGCTTTGCGCATTGTCCAAAAATGCTTCATAAGCCCGCCTCGATTTGCGAGGAGTTTGAAGGCCATGGGCACACGGATTGCGGTTGTCGGAGCGACAGGGAATGTTGGGCGTGAATTGTTCACCATTCTCGACGAGCGCCTGTTCCCCGCGGATGAAGTTTACGCCGTTGCGACGCGCCGCTCATTGGGCAAGGAAGTCTCCTATGGCGACCGCACCCTGAAATGCCAGGACATTGAAAGCTTTGACTTCTCGAAGGTCGATCTTGTCCTGATGTCGGCGGGCGGCAAGGCCTCGCTGGAATGGTGCCCGAAGATCGCAAAGGCGGGCGCCATCACCATCGACAACTCCTCCGCCTGGCGGATGGATCCGGACGTGCCGCTGGTTGTGCCAGAGTGCAATGGCGAAGCCGTGATGGGCTACAAGAAGAAGATGATCATCGCGAACCCGAACTGCTCGACCGCGCAGCTCGTGGTGGCGCTGAAGCCGCTGCATGATGCCGTCGGCGTCAAGCGTGTCGTCGTCGCGACCTACCAGTCCGTCTCCGGCGCCGGCAAGGAGGCCATGGACGAGCTGTGGAACCAGACGCGCGGCGTGTTTGTGAATGATGAGCCGACCCCGGAAATCTTCCCCAAGGAAATCGCTTTCAACGTGATCCCGCAGATCGACGTCTTCATGGATGACGGGTTCACCAAGGAAGAGTGGAAGATGCGCGTCGAGACCAAGAAGATCCTCGACGACAGCATTGAACTGGTCGCAACTTGCGTGCGCGTGCCGGTCTTTGTCGGCCACTCCGAAGCCGTCAGCGTGGAGCTTGGTGCCCCTATGACCGCGAAAGCGGCTCAGGCCCTGCTGCGCGAAAGCCCCGGCATCATGCTGATCGATGATCCGGAAGAAGACCTCTACATGACGCCAAAAGAGTGCGTCGGTGACTGGGCGACCTTCATCAGCCGCGTCCGCAAGGACCCGACTGTCGAGAATGGTCTTCTGTTCTGGTGTGTCTCCGACAACCTCCGCAAGGGCGCAGCCCTCAACGCCGTGCAGATCGCCGAGGAACTGCTGAACCGCGGCGTGCTGAAGCCGGAGAAAAAGCCGGTCGCGGCTCGCTAGTCCGCACCGGATTCGAATTTTGCCTGACGGGTCTCGACGGTGACGTTGAGGCCCGTTGCGCTTTTGAGGTGCAGGTCGCGTTGCGGGAAGGGGATCTCCAGCCCGTACTTTTCAAGCACCGTATGCAGCGCCCAGTTATAGTCTGCGATCACGCGGGCGGGGCGGCTGACGGCGGCATCGGTGAGCCAGACGACGAGTTCGAATTCCAAAGCGCTGTCGCCGAACTTGGTGAGCCAGACCTGCGGCGTCCGACCGGGCATGCCTTTCAGAGTCCATTCGACGTCCTCTGCCGCTTCCAGGCCCGCCTTGCGGACGATTTCCTTGTCGGAGCCATAGGCGACCCCGAACGGCACGCGCACGCGCCGGCGCACCTCGCGATGGGTCCAGTTGATGACCTGCGACTTGATGAACTCCTCATTGGGCACCAGGATATCGACGTTGTCGTTGGTGGTGACGAGCGTGGAACGGATATTGATCTCGCGCACGAGGCCGGTCACGCCGGACTGAAGCTCGATGAAGTCGCCCACTTTAACCGATTTCTCGATCAGGATGATCAGGCCCGACACGAAGTTCGAGAAGATCGCCTGAAGGCCGAAGCCGATACCAATGCCCAGTGTCCCGGAGAGGATCGTCAGAGCCGTCAAGTTGACGCCGACAACCTGCAACGCGATCAGGATGGCGACGATAATGAAGGCGATCTTCAGCACCTGTCCAAGCAGGCCCGCCATGGAGGGCGTCAGTTTCTTGGAACTGCGCAGCTGAGCCTGTGCCGCGTCGCCTGCGATCCGGCCGAGCCAGAGCGCGATGGCGGCCACGAACATGCTGGTCATCAGGCGCAGCAGCGAGAATTTCACGCCGGCAAAGCCGATAATGGTCGAGTCCAGTGACTCCGTTACCGGCTGCAACAGTCGCAGGATGTAGAGCGCGGCAATCGACCAGGCGAGCAGAGTGAGTGTATTGGCGACCAGCCCATCGCGGATATTTGCCGTGATCAGGCGAACGATGATCCAGGCATTCAGAAGGCTGGCTGCGACCCGGAGGATCTCGTTCTTCAGCCCGAACTGTTCGAAGGCCGGTGTGATGATCCAGAGCAGGACGACCGATAGGAGCGGCCAGACGATCCGTGCCGCCGAAACCGCGGCATGGAACAGGATGTCGGCTCGTTCCCGGCTGGCGGCGACCTTTTTCAGACGGGCAAGAGGCAGACGCGAGAGCAGGAAGCCGACGATCCCGGCCGCAACGATCGCGATGAACTGCCAGAGCGAGTCGTAGGACACGACTTCGCCGGCGAGCTGGGTCAGAACGTCGCGCACGGAATGGATGGCGCCCTGGAAATTCAGGGAGTCCAGCAGGGCTGGCGGTGTTTCTTCCATAGAGGTTTCGCGATTCCTTTCCGGGCGCAGGCTCGAAGCCGGAATCTTAGACGATGATCAGGCCAAGGCAACTGATGGCTCTCCTGGTTGCGGACCGGGGCCGTCTTCCCGGATCTCGACCGTCAGGTTCGACAACCGTTTCAGGATGTCGATCTCCTTGCGGATCGGGCGCCATTCATACAGCAGAATCGATACCGGCCGCCAGTTGGCGACCCAGCCGATGATCAGGAGGCCCTCGCTGATCGTGGCGGCGATCGCGCTGGACGTCATGGTGCGGACAAGCTGAGCGGCGGTGATGCAGATGGTCAGAAAGACAATGCCGACAAGCGCCGAGCGCCGACCTTCCCCGAGTAATTTCCGCATCTGCCTGTGCTTGTGAGCTTCTGCCAGCCGGAAATAGGCCTGAATGGCCGCCTGCAACGTTTCTTCCTCCGCCGTGCGCGGCGCTCCGGCGGGCAGGTGAATGACAAGATGCAAGTCTGTATCCCCGGGGGCCTCTTCCGCCCATTCGGTGATGAATGCCTCCACCCGCGTATCGAGGTCACGCTCCAGCAGCGGGGAGGGGTCCAGCGAGTTGAACAATTCCCGCGCCGATCTCAGTCGGACCTCAATGACGAAGGCGTTTGCCGGGAGTTCGCGGGGCGCCATGTGTTCTGCCTCTTCCTGACGCTTGCCGGCCGGATTGGCCCGGTGAACGATACCAGTTCACATGCCGATGCAGGTCGCAACAAGAATTGGGTGGCAGGCCCGTGCGCGACAAGCTAGAGCGCGCCGCATGTCATCCAGTCAACGGTTCGGATTCTTCGCTGGCCTCTGTGCCTATTTCATCTGGGGCAGCCTTCCGCTGTACATCCGGGCGATGCGCCATGTGCAGCCGCAGGAATTGCTGGCGCACCGGGTCGTCTGGTCGGTGCCGACGGCGCTGCTTCTGATCGCGCTGGCAGGTAACTGGAAGGATGTCCGGGCGGCCCTGCGCTGGAACACAGCGAAATGGCTGATCCTGTCCGGTCTCGTGATCGCGGCGAACTGGGGCGTCTATATCTGGGCCGTGAATGCGGGCCGGACCATCGAGGCCTCGCTCGGCTATTTCATCAACCCGCTCGTCAGTGTCCTGTTCGGCATGCTGTTCTTCGCCGAAAAGCTGCGCCCGGCTCAATGGATAGCGGTGGCAATTGCGACCATTGGCGTGGGCATCGTGACGCTTGCCTATGGACATGTGCCCTGGATTTCTCTGGTCCTCTGCATGACCTTTGCGTTCTATGGCGTGATCCGGAAGAAAGTTGCGGTCGATAGCCGGGCAGGCTTCCTCATGGAGGTGCTCGTCCTGGTGCCGCTGGCGCTGGCCTGGCTCGCCTGGTTCGTGCAACAGCCGGACGGTCGTCCCATGGGGGAGGGCGGATGGGACATTCCGCTTCTGATCGCAGCCGGGCCGATCACGGCCTTCCCGCTGATCCTGTTCGGCTTGGCCGCCAAGCGGCTGAAACTGTCGACCGTCGGGATGATGCAATATATCGGCCCGACGATTCAGTTCCTGATCGCACTGCTTGTCTTCCGTGAACCGTTCGGTTCTACCCATGCGATTGCGTTCGGCCTGATCTGGCTGGCGCTCGCCGTGTTCACGATCGACTCCATGGTGGGCGAAGCAAAGGCCCGGCGGCTGGCCCGGTCGGCGCGGCCGATCTGAGATCTTGCTAGGAAACAAAAAAAGCCCCGGACCGAGGGATCGGCACCGGGGCGTATCAAGTTTCTGACAGATGGAGATGGGATCCCGATCTGAGACTGGTCCTGCAACAAACAGGCCAGATCGCGCGATGCGGCAGACGTCAGGCGCGCGCGGTTGTCATCGCGAGCCAGAGGGCGATCACGGCAAGGGTCAGGCCGAAGCCGAGGCGGACGGAAAATGACGTGCGCCATTTCTCCAGCAGGGTTCCCAACCCGTCGGCCACCAGAACGATGGAGACATGAACGATGAGCGCCACAAGGATGTGCAGGCTGCCGAGCACGATGATCTGGAGCCAGAGATGTCCGAGTTCCGGATTGGCGAACTGTCCGACCACAAGCAGATAGAAGATCAGTGCTTTGGGATTGAGGATGTTCGCGATCAGGCCCCGGCGGAAGCCTGCCAGCTTGTTGGCCTGCGCCGGCGGGGCCGAGCCGTCATCGCTGAAGGCTTCCCAGGCGAGGTAGAGCATGAAGGCCACGCCGGCCCAGCGCAGCGCTTCGTAGAGAAAGTATGAGCTTGCCAGCAGGGCGGAGAGGCCCGTCGCCGCCGCGACAAGCTGAACGGCGAGGCCCAGCGTAATGCCGGCAACGGCTTTCATCCCATGCTTGCGTCCGGCCCGGGCCGATAATGTGGCCAGCCAGCCCATATTGGGGCCGGGCGTTAGCTCAACGGCCAGCATGGCGATCAGGAAGGCGGGCCAGTCGAGCGCGGCGAACATGTCAGAGGGCGGCGTAGACGGCTTCGACCAGACGCACTGCGCGCGGATCGCCGACAAGCACGTTCGATTGCCGGTTCATGACATAGGCGCAGGTGAGTTCGGCATCCGGATCAGAGATGGCCATGGAGCCGCCCCATCCGGAATGGCCGAGCGTTGCTGGGTTCGGTCCGAACAGGCCGTGCGTGTTCAGCATGATGCCAGCGCCAAAGCTCGTGTCCATCGGCAGGACGAGATCCGGCCCGCTGGTGCGGGGTTGGATCAGTGCCTCGAAGATGCCGGGGCGCAGCTTGCCTCCGCCATTGCGGGCATAGTGATGGTAAATGGCGCCGACGCTTTCGGCCGTGCCGTGACCATTTGCGGAGGGGATTTCAATCTCGCGCCAGATTGCGCCGCCCCGGTTGGGCGCCGACCATTTGTAGACGAAAGCGGCCTTGCGGTAATCGTTCAGCTCTCCGAGCGCGGCGAGGGCCTTCGGGCGCTGGATATCGGCGCAGCGCGCATGCTGGCTGGCGGGCAGGCCGATATGGAAATCGACCCCCTCGAACAGGGCGGAGAGCGTCGTGCCGAGCGTTTCGCCGCTGATCCGGCGGGCGATTTCTCCGGCGATATAGCCCCAGGTGAGGGGGTGGTAGCCGTGCGCGGTGCCGGGTGGCCACATCGGAGCGAGCGCGGCGATAGCTGCGGCGCAGGCAGGCGGGTCCAGCCAGAGCTCTGGGTCGATCTCCTGGGAAAAGCCCGGCAGGCCGGCCTGATGGCTGAGTGCCTGACCAATGGTGACCTCGGCTTTGCCATTGGCGGCAAATTCCGGCCAGACGGCGGCGACGGGTGTCTCATAGCCATCCGGCAGCGTGTCGACGAGCGAAGCAACGATCAGCGCGGCGATGCCCTTGGTGGTCGAATAGACCGGCACGAGCGTGTTGGCGGCCCAGGGCGTCGTCTTCTGCCGGTCAGACCAGCCGCCCAGCAGCGAAGCAATCAGTTCGCCCCGGTGATAGACGGCAAAGCCGGCACCCAGTTCGTCCATTTCGTTGAAATTCGCCTCGAAGATGTCGCGAACGCTGTCGAGGCCTGCGGCGGTGAAGCCGGAAATCGGGAAGTCTGTCATGCCCCCCGCATAAGGCCTAATCCGCGCCGCTGTCGAGAACGTTTGCCGCGAGTTTGTCGGTTTGCGCTTCGTCCATGTCCTGCAGGAAGTCTTCCAGCTCGATCTGCCACTCGAATATTTGGCGCATGCCATAGCGCTCGACACCCCGGAATTCCTGCTGCAGCCGGATGCAGACGACTTGTCCGAACCATTTCTCCTCGGCATAGGCCGCCGCGTTCTTGAAACCGGCATTATAAGTGTTCGCGACTTCGAGCGCTTCGATGCGGGAAAAGCCCTGCATTTCATGACAGGTCACGTAGCGGATCGCTTCGCATGCTTTTTCTGGCCCTTCACAATCACGCAGGATGGCATCAAAGCTCTGACCCTGCATTTCCCCTGTCATCACCGGGAACCCGTCCAGATAGGCGACGCGAAGGGCAACCGTGCCGCGCTTGGTGAACTCGTCGCGCAATTGCGTAATCGTGATGGGCTCTGCCAGTGCGGGCATTGCAACCAGACAGGAGAGAAAAAGTGCCAAAATACGGCTCATGTAAACTTTCCGTATTATTTCAATAGGTTATCAGAGCTAACCGGCTTTCTGCGTGCGAAGCAATTGCCGCAGTTGAACCGTTAGCAGTGCAGGGCGATAGTCCGCCCGCTTGAAAAGGGAACGAACAAAATGGCTTCACCGACGCACCGCCCGCGCCGCTCTTGTCTTTATATGCCCGGCGCCAATGAGCGCGCCCTGGAAAAAGCGCGTGGCCTCAGCGCTGATACGCTGCTGCTCGACCTGGAAGACGCTGTCGCGCCGGAGGCAAAGCTGACCGCGCGCGAGGCTATTGTCAGCGCCGTGAAGCAGGGCGGATATGGCCATCGCGAGATCGTCATCCGCATGAACGGGCTGAACACGGAGTGGGGCGCCGATGACCTGAAAGCCGCCGTCGCGTGCGGCGCAAAGGCCGTGCTGGCCCCGAAAGTGGAATCTGCGGCAGACATCATGATCCTCGACGCGGCGCTGACCGAAGCCGGCGCACCAAATGATTTCGGCCTCTGGGTCATGATCGAAATGCCGAAGGCCATTCTCCGGATCGAAGAGATTGCTGCCGCCGCCGAGGACACACGCCTGACCACGTTCGTGATGGGCACCAATGATCTTGCCAAGGAATACCGCGCCCGGATGACGCCGGACCGGATCGCCTTCCAGACCGCACTGCAACTCTCCATCGCGGCGGCGCGTGCCTATGGCCTCTATGCGATTGATGGCGTGTTCAATGACATCAAGGACACGGACGGTCTGATCTATGAGTGCGAACAGGGCCGTGACCTCGGCTTTGACGGTAAGACGCTGATCCACCCGTCACAGCTCGACACCGCCAACCGCGTCTTCGCGCCGAGCCAGCATGACGTGGAACACGCCAAGGCCGTGATCGAGGCTTTCGCCCAGCCTGAGAACGCCGGAAAAGGCGTGCTGAAAGTGAACGACAAGATGACCGAGCTTTTGCACCTCGAAGAGGCGCACCGCACTGTTGCCATGGATGAAGCCATCCGCGCCTTCGAAACTGTCTGATCGGAAGGGGAGCGCCTGATGAGCTATACCCTGATTCACAATCCGAACTGCTCCACTTCCCGCAAGGGGCTGGACCTGCTGACGGAAGCCGGCATCACGCCCGATGTGCGCAAATACATGAACGCATCTGATCGCCTGTCAGTCGAGGAACTGAAAGACATCGCGAAAAAGATGGGCGGGGTGTCTCCGCGCGCTTTTCTGCGGGCCAAGGATGCGCCAGCCGCCGGGATCGACGCTGCGTCCAGCGATGAGGCGATCTTCGAGGCGATGGCGGAAAACCCGAAGCTGATCCAGCGCCCGATCGGCATCAAGGGCAGGAAGGCGGTGTTGGGGCGTCCGCCGGAAGACTTGCTGAAACTCGTCTGATCTCTGCGAATTCGGCTCAAAATGGGCCGATTCGATCAAATTTCATCGATTTTCGTTGCTGGATATAAGCCACTCCGCGCGAGACTGGCGTCATGATGATGACTGTCCTTCTCTTGTCCGCTGCTGTGTGTCTGGCCTTCGCAGGTTTTTGCTTCTTCGGCCTGCCCTACATGATTGTGGGCCCGCGCATGTTCGACCAGCTGCGCGAGCGCACGACCGACAAAGCAATGCTGGGCGGTCTCGTGGCTGCGGCGATTTCGCTTGTTTGGGTGCTTCAGGCGTCTCCGGCCTTGATTTCCCATGGGGCGGACGTGCAGGTAGTCGCCGATCAGATGACGGGCGGTAGCTGGCAGATCTAGGCCAGTAGCAGCCCCGGAAACGAGGCTGCCATGACTTCACAGACAAAATCCAATCCGGGCAATTATTTCGAGGATTTCTCGATCGGCATGGAACTCGTCCATGCAACGCCCCAGACGGTGACTGAAGGCGACATCGCGCTCTACCGGGCGATGACCGGGAACCGCTACGCGCAGTACTCCTCCGCTGAATTTGCCAAAGCCGCCGGCCTGCCGGGCCTGGCGCTGGACCCGATCCACGCGTTCCATGTCGTGTTCGGCAAGTCCGTGCCGGACATTTCGCTGAACGCGGTGGCAAACCTTGGCTATGCCGACGGCCGTATCCGGCGTCCGATCATACCCGGTGACACGCTGAACACGGTCTCCGAAGTCATCGGCATGAAGGAAAACTCCAACAAGCGCACGGGCGTCGTCTGGGTCCGCACGCGTGGCTTCAACCAGAATGGTATCGAGGTCATGTCCTTCGTGCGCTGGGTGATGGTGAACAAGTGGGAGCAGGACAATGCCGTACCGCCCGCTCACGTGCCCGAGCTGCCAGATGCCGTGCCAGGCGCTGAGCTGGAAGGTTTCCCGGCTATGGAAGACTGGGACTTCGCACTGGCGGGCTCGCCATACGGCTTTGAAGACTATGAGATCGGCGAGAAGATCAATCACGTCGATGGCATGACCGTGGAAGAGGCTGAGCACCAGATTGCGACGCGTCTCTATCAGAACACCGCCAAAGTGCACTTCGACGCCCATGGTCAAAAGGAAAGCCGCTTCGGCAAGCGCCTGATCTATGGCGGCGTGGTGATCTCCATCGCGCGCTCGCTGGCCTTCAATGGCCTGGCCAATGCGGGGCAGGTGTTGGCCATTAATGCCGGCACGCACGCGAGCCCTCTCTTTGCTGGCGACACGATCTATGCCTGGAGCGAAGTGCTGGACAAAGCAGACCTGTCAGAGAAGTGCGGCGCCCTGCGCCTGCGCCTCGTGGCGGTGAAGGACCAGGACCCTGCTGCCTTCGCCTACAAGACCAGCGACGGCAAATACGCCGACGGCGTGCTGCTCGACTTCGACTATTGGGCCGCGATTCCGAAGCTCGCCGGACGGTAGGTCAGGCCTCGGCCGGCGGCCTCTGTTCTGCCCAAAGCAGCAAGGCATCCAGCGCGGGGCAGAGCTTCTCGCCCCATTCCGTGAGGCCGTACTCCACTTTCGGGGGCACCTGATGGTGGACGATGCGGTGCACGATTCCATCTGACTCCAGCTTCCTGAGCTGCTGGATCAGCATCTTCTGCGAAATTGCCGGAATCGCGCGTTCCAGATCAGAGAAGCGCATGAGTTTCTGGCCGAACAGATGGAACAGGATGATCATCTTCCACCGTCCCTCCAGCATCTGCAGGGCGGCTTCGACGTCATGCGCCTCGGTCTGGGGCGTATAATCCGGGCGCTTACTTTCTGGTAAGTACCCAACTTTATTGTCCGTACTTGTCATTTCTTCTGACTAAATCGATATCTGCCCTCCCGCAAGACAGTTCATTCCGGATTGCAAAAGGAGAAATGCTGATGTCGCCCGATCTTCCCGCACCTGTTCGCCGCTATTTCGAGGCCGAACAGTCAAATGACACGAGCCGGATGGCGGACTTCTTCGCCGCCGATGCCATGGTGATCGATGAGAAAAAGACCCATTCAGGCCTTGAGGCCATCCGTGCCTGGAAAGAGGAGGCCAAGGCTACAACGTCCTACCAGGTGACACCCCTGAGGGCGCAGCCGGAGGGGGATCGTCTTGTTGTGACAGGCGATGTCGAAGGTGATTTTCCCGGCAGTCCTCTAGAGCTGCGCTATTTTTTCACCCTGGCGGGAGACCGCATTTCCGCCCTCGAGATCCGGCTATGAGTTTCGATCTGGGCCTTAAGGACCGGCGCGTGCTGGTCACTGGCGGGTCGAAAGGCGTGGGCCGTGCCGTTGTCGCTGCGCTGTCCGAACTGGGCGCCGATGTGCTGACCACGGCGCGGAGCGAACCTGAAACGCTTCCGGAAGGCGTTCGCTTCCTGGCAGCTGACCTGACCACAGCGGAGGGCTGCGGGACGGTGGCCGATGAGGTGCTTGCCCGGATGGGCGGCGTGGATGTGATCGTGCACGTGATCGGCGGATCTCGTGCCCCGGCTGGCGGGTTTGCCGCGCTGGGGGAGGCCGAGTGGCAGGACGAGCTGAATCTCAACCTTCTGCCGGCCGTCCGGCTGGACCGGGCGCTTCTGCCGGGCATGATCGGGCAGGGGAGCGGTGTGATCATCCACATCAGCTCCATCCAGCGTCTGATGCCGCTGCCGGAAGCGACAACGGCCTACGCCGCCGCAAAAGCGGCCCTGTCCGCCTACAGCAAGAGCCTGTCGAAGGAAGTTGGGCCAAAGGGTATTCGTGTCATGCGGGTCTCGCCGGGCTGGATCGAGACAGAGGCTGCTGTCGCATTGGTCGAGCGGCTCGCCGCCGATTCGGGCGGCGACTATGCGTCCGCTCAGAAGACGCTCATGGACTCGCTTGGGGGGATCCCGTTGGGGCGGCCCTCGAAGCCCGAGGAAGTTGCCGATCTCGTCGTATTCCTTGCCTCTGCGCGTGCGGCGTCGATTACGGGTGCCGAATATCTGATCGATGGCGGGACCGTTCCGACGGTCTGATGCGAATTCCAGGGCAGGAGCTACCGGCGGGACCTGCAAGCGCCTATATGAACGCGCATGAGCGGGTATGGTCCTTTTGACGGGTTTACGCTGGTGGCCATCGCGCTTGCGGTGGGCCTGTCGGCATTGGTGAGCCTGATCGGCACGTCGGGCCGCAAGCGCAACATTGCGCTCGGCGAGGCGCAGATCGGGGATCTGGCCGAAATGACCGGCATCCGTGATCCCAAACGCCTGCAGGAAGTCTTCGGTCCGCCGGATATGGGCCGGGTGTGGCGTAGCGTGACCCTGCTGGAAGTACGCCGCGCCCGCACGCCGGAAGGCTGGCTGATGTCGTCGGACGTTGTCGACTATGCCTGTATGGCTGCAGCGGTGATCGCGATGTTCGTTTCGCACAAGTTTGTACCGGCGCTTCTGTTGCTGGCATTGGGAATCCAGATCGCGGGCTGGGTTGTCTCGACGCGGCTGCCCCGATAGGGCATCACGGCCCGCTTCTGCGAAACCGGAAAACCGGATATGGACCCCTTATGAAGATCTGGAAGATGAATGGTGCCGGCAACGCGTTTGCCATTTTCGATGCCCGTTCGGCGCCGTTCACGCCGACGACCGAACAGGTGTGCCAGATCGCCGAAGATCTGAATGCCGACCAGGTGATCGCGCTGGAGCGCGACGCCACCAAGGATGTGTTCATGCGCATCTGGAACCGGGATGGCGGTGAAGTCTCTGCCTGCGGCAATGCCAGCCGCTGCGTCGGGCGCCTTCTTCTGGACGAAACCGGCAAGGACCGGATCACGATCCAGACCGAGGCTGACATGCTGCGCGCTTTCCGGGCTGAAGACGGCCTGATTACGGTGGACATGGGCTCGCCCCTGATGGGCTGGGAAGACATTCCGCTGTCTGAAAAGATGGATGTGCGCGGCGTCGACGTGAAGATCGGGCCGATCGACAATCCGGTGCTGTCGCGACCTGCGGTCGTTTCCATGGGTAACCCGCACGCGGTGTTCTTTGTCTCCGATGTGGACGCCTATGACATCCCGGCGCTGGGGCCCTTGGTCGAATGGCACCCGCTGTTCCCGGAAGGCACGAATGTCGGCTTCGCGCAGGTGATTGACCGCAACACGATCCGTCTGCGGGTGTGGGAACGCGGGGCAGGGCTGACCAAAGCCTGCGGCACGGGGGCCTGCGCAGCGCTGGTCTGCGCAGCGCGTGCAAAGCTCACCGAACGGACCGCGAAACTGATCCTCGACGGCGGAGAACTTCTGATCGAGTGGCGCGAAAGCGACGACCGCGTCTACATGACGGGGCCGGTCGAGCTGGAATTCGAAACCGAAATCTGAGGCCTGCGCTTGATTCATGCGCTGCGCGGCGCGATGTGCGCTGGACGATATTGCCATGACCAAGCCCGAAAGCCCTTCCAGCCCGACGCTGATTACGCTCGGATGCCGCCTGAACTCTTACGAGTCCGAGGTGATGCGCAGCCATGCGGAGGCGGCGGGCCTGTCGGCAGCGGTGATCGTGAACACGTGTGCGGTGACCGGTGAGGCTGTCAGGTCTGCACGTCAGGCCATCCGTAGGGCCGCGAAAGAGCATCCCGGTGCGCCGATCCTCGTAACCGGTTGCGCGGCGCAGATCGATCCGGACATGTTCGCCAAGATGCCGGAAGTGACCCGGGTCATCGGCAACCATGAAAAGATGAAAGCCGAGACCTGGCTTCCGGTGGACCTGCTGGGCGGGCATGAGAAGGTGCGCGTCAACGATATCATGTCGGTGAAAGAGACGGCGGCGCATCTGATCGATGGCATGGATGGGCGCGCACGGGCCTATGTGCAGGTCCAGAATGGCTGTGACCATCGCTGCACGTTCTGCATCATCCCGTTCGGGAGGGGGAATTCCCGCTCTGTACCGGCCGGCGAAGTGGTTGAGCAGGTCAGGCGCCTGGTTGAGACCGGGCATTATGAAGTCGTGCTGACCGGCGTCGATCTGACCAGCTGGGGCGCAGACCTGCCGGGCACGCCGCAGCTCGGCAATCTGGTGCAGCGCATCCTGAAACTGGTGCCGGGCCTGCAACAGCTGCGGATTTCGTCGATTGATGCCATCGAGATCGATGACGCCTTGTTCGAGGCGATGGGCGAACCGCGCCTTGCGCCGTTCATGCACCTGTCGCTGCAGCATGGTGACAATCTGATCCTGAAGCGGATGAAGCGGCGCCATTCACGCGATGACGCGATTATTCTGGCGGACAAGCTGCGGAGTTTGCGTCCGGATATTGCACTTGGTGCGGATATCATTGCTGGGTTTCCAACCGAGACCGAGGCGCATTTCGAGAACTCAGTTCGTCTTGTGGATGATTGTGGCCTCGCCTTCCTGCACGTCTTTCCCTACAGCCCGCGCCCCGGCACACCGGCAGCGCGTATGCCGCAACTGGAGAAGGCCGTGATCAAGGAACGGGCCGCGCGTCTGCGTGAGACAGGCGAAAACGCACTCAAGACGCACTTTTCGCGCCATATTGGCGAAATTCGCGAGGCTTTGGTGGAGCGGGAAACGGCGGCGCGCCTGCCGGACTTCACGCCGGTGAAACTGTCGCGCGATCCCGGCCAAGCTGGACGCCCGGTGCGTGCCCATATAACCGGGCATGACGGCAAACAGCTGATCGGAGAAATACAAGAATGATCCTCTGGTTCGGGAAGAAGAAAAAGGCGGACGAGTTGAAGGCCGCCGGCGCTGCCATGCAGGCGCCCGAACTCTCGGCTGAGGAGCTCGCCGCAAAGGAAGCGGCTGAGGCAGAGGCCGCAAAGGCGGCTGCCGAAAAGGAAGAGATCGAACGGATCGTCGCCGAGGCCAACAAGGCCTGGGAAGAGCGTCAGGCGCGCGAGGCCCAGGAAGCCGCCGCTGAAGCCGCGCGCCTCGATGAGGCAGCGCGCCGGGCCGAAGAGGCCGCCGCAGCCGCTACGGCCGAGGAGGCGGCCCGTCTCGCGGAAGAGGCCGAAAAGGCCCGCAAGGCGCGCGAAGAACGTGCTGCCCAACAGGCCAAAGCCGAAGCTGAACTGAAACTTCTGGCCGACCGGCGCGAAGCCGAACGCCTGCGCGCCGAAGCTGAGGCAGCCGCCCGCGCGGCGATGGAGGCCGAGGCCAATAATCCGGGCTTCGTCGCGAAACTGGGGCAGGGCCTGTCGCGGTCATCCTCCCGTCTGGCCGAGGGGCTGGCCGCACTTGGCCGCCGCAAGCTGGACGATGAGACGCTCGAAGAACTCGAAGACCTTCTGATCACGTCCGACCTGGGCGCCAAGGTCGCCGCGCGTGTGGCCGCCAGTCTGTCGAAGGAGCGGTTCGACAAGGAGATCACCGAGGAAGAGATCCGCCTCGCGCTCGCCAGTGAGATTTCCGAGGTTCTGAAGCCCCGCGAAAAGATTGTCGACTTCTCTGAAGGCACCAGCCCGCGCATCGTCTTGTTCGTGGGCGTCAACGGATCCGGCAAGACAACCACAATCGGCAAGATCGCGTCGAAACTGTCAGAGCAGGGCGCCAAAGCGTTGCTTGTTGCGGGGGACACATTCCGCGCCGCTGCCATCGAGCAGCTGACCGTCTGGGGCGACCGCGCCGGCATTCCGGTGATGTCGAAACCGACTGGCGCCGATGCGGCGGGGCTCGTTTACGAGGCCATCGAAAGGGCGAAGGCGGAGGATCTCGACCTTGTCCTGATTGATACGGCAGGCCGTCTGCAGAACAAGGCCGAGCTGATGTCGGAGCTTGAGAAAGTCGTCCGTGTCATCAAGAAACTCGACCCGACCGCGCCGCACGATGTCATCCTCGTGCTGGATGCGACGGTTGGCCAGAATGCGCTGAGCCAGGTCGAAGCTTTCCGCAAGACGGCGGGCGTGACGGGCCTGGTGATGACCAAGCTCGACGGAACGGCAAAGGGTGGTGTGCTGGTCGCGATCGCCGAGGCCTATGATCTGCCGATCCACTTCATTGGCATCGGCGAAAAAGCAGAAGACCTCCGCCCGTTCAGTGCGGAGGCCTTCTCGAAAGCGCTCGTCGGGGTCTGATTGGTCTATTCGGCGGCTTCTGTCGCCTCCAGACCATCATCGAAGATGTCCTCAATGCCGCGCCCGAACAGGCGGGCGATGGCGAAGGCGAGCGGCAAGGACGGGTCATATTTCCCGGTCTCGATGGCGTTCACGGATTGTCGGGACACGTCGAGCCGGTCAGCCAGTTCGGCCTGGCTCCATCCCTTTTCCGTACGCAGAATGCGGATGATGTTCTTCATCTATTGGCTCAGACCGTCGCGCCAAAGCAGTTGGTCAGGCGCGAAATACCGAAGGCAAAGAAGAAGAGCGGTCCGAACCAGAACACATCGACACTGCCGAGAACGTCGAAGATCTGCAGGAACCCGACCAGAAACGTAATCGCCGCCGTAATCAGGCCTGCGTCGCGCAAGGCCTTCAGGTATCTCAGGCGCGTATACTCGTCTGTCTCATCCGTCTGCCGGCGGATGGCATAGAGAACGATGCCGAGCGGCAGGGTCGCTGCGATGGCGCAGGCGGCATTCAGCCAGACGGGCGCCGTGTCCTCGTCGATCAGGAATTTCGCACCGAGAATGATCGCGACGTAAGCGGCCATCATCGGCCAGAAGAGGAATTTGTAGCGGCGGTTGGCCGTTCGGAAGCCACGTGTCTGGGTCATGAGAGATGTCTCCTTGTCAAGTTACCCTGACAATATGACAAGCACACTGGCGATTGTGCACTTGACAAACCCAATCTTGATTCCTAGATAGGAATCAAGGAGTTAGGCCATGTCCATTCTTTCCAAGCCATACTTTCACGACGAAGCCGCTGCTTTCGAGCACATTGAGTCCATTCTCTGGGCCAATGGCCGTGTTTGCCCGCACTGTGGAACGGTGGACAACTCCTACCCGCTGAAAGGCGTTCGCTCTAAGCCGAGCCGGAAGAACCCGGAAGGTGTGGAACGCCACGGCCTTTACAAGTGCGGTGACTGCCGGAAGCAGTTCACGGTTCGCAAGGGCACGATCTTTGAGGAAAGCCACCTGCCAATGTATAAGTGGCTTCAGGCCATCTACCTCCTCTGCGCCAGCAAGAAGGGCTTCAGCGCCCATCAGATGCACCGCGTCCTGGAAGTGCAGTACAAAACGGCTTGGTTCCTCTGCCATCGCATCCGTGAGGCAATGCGCTCTGGTGAACTCTCCCCGATGGGCGGCGGTGGCGGAGACGTTGAAGTCGATGAAACCTTCATCGGTATCGACAAGGACGCCAACACGGACGTGAAGGCCCCTAACTGGGTCCAGCGCAACAAGGTGCTGACGCTGGTAGACCGCACGACCGGTCAGGCACGCAGCGTTGTGATCAATGACCTGAAGGCTTCTACGATCCTGCCGATTGTGCAGGCCAACGTTGCCAAAGAGGCGCGTATCCTGACCGACGAGGCCCCGCGCCTGAAAGTCGTCGGCAAAAAGTTCCGCGCGCATGAGAGCGTGAACCACAGCGCCAAGGAATACGTCAGCCTGACGGATCGCACGATCCACACGAACACGGTGGAAGGCTACTACAGCATCTTCAAGCGCGGCATGAAGGGCGTGTACCAGCACTGCGGTAAGCAGCACCTGCACCGTTATCTCGCGGAGTTTGATTTCCGTTATAACAACCGCTCTGCGCACGGCATTGAGGATGCTCAGCGAGCAGCCATTGCCCTTAGCGGCGTAACAGGAAAAAGACTGATGTACAGGGACTCACCAGCGGCGTAGAATCTGCGCTGATCAAAGGAGTGTGGATGGCTACGCCAGACCAGATACCTACCGATTTGACTCTAGAGATCGGCGTAGATTTGGCGCCTGATGCCTTTCTTGCGGCCGCAAAGCACTTTTTCGGAATCGTCAAAGAAATCACTGAATATGAGGGTGCAAACAAGATCGCTTGGACGGTCAAGGTGAGAGAGGGAAGCAACCTCATAGGGCTCGCGCCAGATGCGCTGGCTGCGATTGATCAGGTCAGCGAGGTGTATGAGAAATTCAATACCAGCACCCGCCATCTGATGAATGGGAGTGTTGAGGAAGCTGGTTTGTCTGATGCTGCACTCGGGCATTTTAGGCAACTTTCCCAACTAACTGCTGGAAAAAATGAATCTATCACCATGAAGTTTTGGGTTCAGCGCCGACCAACGGAATTTGGGCCCAAGGTTGCGGAGGTGATCCGCGAAAATGAGCGCGCTGACTACAAGGACATAGGCTCCATAGAGGGGCGTCTACAGGCCATCCAAGATATGGGTGGGGCCCTTCGGATAAAGATTAAAGACCCCCTCTATCCGAGAGCAATCGAGTGTAAATTGCCTGAGGACATGATCGAGAGTGCGTTGGCGACTTTTCGCAAGCGCGTTGAGATTACCGGAATGATCCACTACCGAAGAAATGGCATTCCGATGAGTATTGAAGTTTCCAATATAGACGTGTTGCCGGACGATAGCGAACTCCCATCCATTGAGGATGTTCGGGGCATTCTGGCGGCGAGCTGATGTCTGTCGAGAAGATCTACTGGGATAGCGACGCCTTCATCGCCCATCTGCAAAACGAGCCCGGAAAAGCAGAGCAATGCGCAGGAACGCTAGAGCGCGCTCGAAAGGGTGAAGTGCTTATTGTCACGTCTGCATTGACGCTGGCTGAGGTTCTATGGATGCGGGGCAATCCTCCAGTTCCTAAGGACAAGGCGGAAATAGTGCAGAAGTTCTTCCGTAGGTCGTTCATCAGGGTTGTGAATGTAGACAGGAAGATTTCCGAACGAGCGCAGGTTTTGGTTTGGAATCACTCGATCAAGCCAAAAGACGCCATTCATGTTGCCACTGCCGAGTTGCATGGCCTGTCGATACTGGAAACCTTCGACAAGGGCCTAATCCGGAAGAGCGAGACAGTTGGGAATCCGCTGATTGTTATCCGAGAACCGCAGGCTCCTATTCAGGGGAAGTTGCTATGAGCAAGAAGCCCAACCAACTAGACAAATTCAAAGAGGCTGCCCGCGAAGCCGAGGCGGACATGGACGAAAAGTCTTTCGACCAGGCACTAGGCAAGCTGGTGAAGTCTGAGAGACCAGAGCGTTCACCGCAGGCCGACGATAAGCATGCTAAGAAGAAAAGCCAGAAATCTTAGCGTTCTGACCTAGGAGGTTTGTTTTGGACGTTTTCCGGATCAGTAGGCGCGACATTGCTATGTACGGGCGGGGCTTCTGGACCGGATTGTTCAGCGGGGTCATCGCCAGCTGCTTCTTCATCATCCTGCTCGGTATCGTCCAGTTCCGCTGATTTTGCCATTTCCACTGACTGATCCCAAAGGGCGTTAATTTCAGTGTAGTTGATCGTAATCAACGAACCACCACTGCTGCATCTGGCGAGCAACAGCAATACGAAGAACATCAGGGCCGCAAGCGCGTACTTTCCGTCGCCAACTTTGTCGAGAATTGCACCAACTTCTGGCGCAACCGCTCGAATAGCTTCCACGGTTTCAGATGCCGTTTTGTCTTCCGATTTGAACTGTTCGAGAATCTGTTCCAGAGACCGGAGTGTGGGGTCATCAAGTGCCCGTAAGGCTACCAAAACGCCATTTTGATATTCGTACTCTCCGTCCTGAATATTAGCGAGCGCGCCGCAACGCGGGCAGCTCACTCGATTTCCGGACATTCTTACTTTGGCAGTCCCGGACACAGAAATGATGTTGGATTTGAACCTCAGTCCGCAGTTTGGGCAATGTGCGTTCATGGACATGGAGGCCCCCCTATGTTCGTAGATCATCTATCATCTTGTGCACTACACAGTGGCCCCGCTCGATGGCCGATGCCTTGTGACTGCGCTACAGGCGACACACAATCCTCTGAAGCGTTGAGTCGTTGGGGTTATATCCCGGGCGCGGGCCTGCAAAATTTCCTCCAGCTTTGGAGAGCCCGCTTGCTTTGGCGACATGAAAATCGCGCCAGCCCGGGTTTGTTCCTGTCACTTGCCATGCGCTCAGTGTCAGGTCGCCGTCCGAGTCGTACCCAAGAAGGTGTGGTTCAACCGTCCGCTGGCTTCCCTTGTACGAAAGGGTCAGCGTCTGTCGCGCCTGAATCGCAGCGCAAATGATGGATTGCATAAGAGGCTCCTATTTCCTTCAGCCCCGACTGCAAGTGACAGGAAATAGAATCTCGATTCGCTTGGGTGAGTCAAATACATAATCGCCAGCACACTTTACAAAGTCAAGTGACCTTTACAAGGCACTCTATTCCGCAGCGATTGCGGCGGTCGACAGCGTCTGCGCCCCGCGCAGGAGGCGGCCAGGCTTCGCGCCCGTGGGATTGCCGTCACGGTGCGTGATCTGGCCTTTCAGGATCGTGGCCGTGTAGCCGGAGGCGCGTTGCATCAGCCGTCGTCCGCCTGCGGGCAGGTCGTACTGAACTTCCGGCAGGTGCAGCTTCAGGTTTGCGACATCGATCACGTTGAGATCGGCGCGGTAGCCCGGCGCGATCACGCCGCGATCGTGCAGGCCCATCCATTGGGCCGTGTCCTGAGACTGGCGTTTCACGAGATATTCAAGCGGCAGTTTTGGCCCGCGCGTGCGGTCGCGCACCCAATGGGTCAGCATGGTTGTGGTAAAGGAGCCGTCGCAGATCATGCCGACATGCGCCCCGCCATCTGACAGGCCGGGCAGGGTGGCCGGACTTTCCAGCATGGCGCGGATCGGCTCGAGCGAACCCTGCGCATAATTCAGGAAGGGCAGGTAGAGCATGCCGTGCCCGTCACGTTCCAGCATCAGGTCGAGCGCAACCGCTTCCGGGCTGGTGCCGCGTACCCTCGCGATATATTCCAGCGTGCTTTCCGGGCCTGGCTCATAGTTCACCGGATCAGACAGCTGGAACATCTTGCCGAAGCTGCGCAGCATGACTTTCAGGAACGGGTTATCCGTTTCCGGCTTTTCGGCGAGCAGCTTTGCGCGGAATTCCGGATTGCGCAGCGTTTGAATGCGTTCCGCGAAGGGAAGGGATGCAATCGCTGCATAGGACGGATGCGCGCTGAACGGGTTCAGCGTCAGTTCCAGGCCAAGCAACACGCCGACCGGGCGCGGGGCGACCTGAGCCCGCATCGGCAAGCCGTCATTTGAGGCCGCCTCGATGGCGCCAAGCAGGGCGCGCCAGCCTTCCGGCGCGACATCGGCCTGCGCCAGCGAAACCGAGAGCGGCCGGCCGGACGCTTCGACGATCCGGCGCAGCATGGCGGCTTCTTTCTGCGGATCGTTGAAGTCGGAGACGAACTGCAACACGCCGCATTTGGCTTCTTTCAGGCCTTCGGCAATCCCGATCAGCTCGGCCTCGCTGGCCGTGAGCGTCGGGGTCGGCTGGCCGTCTGACGTGCGATGGTTGAGCGTGCGCGACGTGGAGAAGCCCAGCGCGCCGGCGAGCACAGCTTCTTTCGCGAGCTTCTTCATGGCGGCGATGTCTTCTGCGCTCGCGTCTTCGCGGTTGGCGCCGCGCTCGCCCATGACGAAGACGCGCAAGGCCGCGTGTGGCAGCTGCGCGCCGATGTCGGTGTCGAACTGGCGGGTCGAGAGGAAATCCAGATAGTCCGGGAAGCTTTCCCATTTCCAGGGCAGGCCCTCGGTCAGAACGGGGAAGGGGATATCCTCGACGCCTTCCATCAGGCGGATCAGGCGGTCATGGTCTGCCGGGTGACACGGCGCGAAGCCCACGCCGCAATTGCCCATGACGACGCTGGTCACCCCGTGCAGAGAGGACGGACTGATCGCGTCGCCCCATGTGGCCTGACCATCATAGTGCGTGTGGATGTCAACAAAGCCGGGCGTCACGACCTGTCCGCGCGCGTCGAGTTCTTCGATGCCCTTGCCGGAAACTTTGCCGATCTGCGTGATGTGCCCGCCGGAAACAGCGACGTCGCCCTCGAAGGGGGCCGCGCCGGTGCCGTCGACAATTGTGCCGCCTCGGATGATCAGATCGCTGGTCGCCATGGTTTCCTCCAATATGTTTTGCGCGAGGATGCCAGAGGGGCAGGGGCGGTGAAAGCCTGACCGCGCGTCAGCAGTTTAAAGGGTTCGGAAACTCGGGCATGAGACGGGCCGGGTGCCGCCACCGGGAAAATGCATGTCCAGCAACGAACTCGTGCCAGTCGTCTTGTGTCTGCTCTCAGCAGTCACTGTGGCGACGACCAATGTGTTGGTGAAGCGCGGTGGTGATATTCTGACGGGCCGGGTGATTGTGCAGGTCACGATGGCGCTGACCGTGTTGCCCTTCGTGCCGTTCGTCCCGATGCCGCCGTTCAACAGGGTCACACTGGCGCTGATCGGTGCATCCATGCTGTCGCACTGGAGCTACCAGTTCTGCCTCATCCGCGCGATGCACCGGGGCGACCTGTCGCTCGTCTATCCCGTGATGCGGGGCCTGGGACCGCTCGCAACGGCGAGCTTTGCGACTTTCCTGCTGAGCGAGCATCTTGCGCCGCTTCAGGCGATCGGCCTTTTCTGCGCGTCCTTCTCCATACTCTTCTTTGCTCTGCCAACGGCGACAACCAGGGAAGGGCGGAGCCTCGACCGGCAGGCGCTGTTCTGGGCGGCGCTGACGGCGGTGGGCGTCGGCCTTTATGCCGTGAACGACACACGCGCGGCGCGGGCCATGCCGCACCCGATGACGTTCGTCATCATTCTGTTTCTTCTCGACTGGATCGGCGTGACGCTCGTCTTTCTCTGGCAGCGCCGGGGAAGGTATGTCGCAACACTGCGTCCGCAATTGCGCGTCGGCATCCTGGGTGGCATTGCCGGGTCTCTGTCATATGGCATGGCGATCTTCGCCTATACGATGACGGATGCGGCGATGGTGACCGCGTTGCGCGAGACATCCGTGGTCTTCGCGGCGGCGATGGCGGCCTGGTTCCTGAAGGAGAATTTCGGTGCACGCCGGATCGTTGCTGCGGCGGTTCTGGCCACCGGACTTGTCCTGATGCAGGCCGGTGCGGCGTGATGCTGGCCGTGTGCGCCTTTTCGTGCGACAGCGCGTTTAACGAAACCGCAAGCAGGGATGGTGCGTAGGAAGGTCATGACCGAGACGACCAAACTCTCCAAGGATGTCGGCACCGCCGCAGACAAGGCCAACCAGATCTGGGGTGACTTCATCCCCACGATCGGATTTGTGCTCACCTATAATGTACTGCGCCGCGTGAACCTGTTCGACGGGCTGGTCGGCAAGGACACCGCACTTTACTGGGCAACCGGTATTCTGATCGCGCTGATGCTTGGCGTGATTGTGCACCAGACGCTTCGCGGGCAGCGCGTGTCGCCGATGCTTTTGCTTTCGTCCGGGATTGTCGGTGGTTTTGGACTGATCGGAATTCTTCTGCAGGAGAAGGCTTTTATCTACGTAAAGCCAACGATTCAGCAGTTTGTGATGGCCGGAATAATCCTTATACCAATCATGTTTGGCCGCAACTTCTGGCAAACGCTTTTCAGCAATGTGTTTGATCTGCCTGATGAAGCCTGGCGCACGCTCGCGATCCGCTGGGGCTTTTTCTTCATCGTCATGGCACTCTGGAACGAATATCTCTGGCGCACCTATGCGCCGGGGCTCGACCATCCACTTGTTCTGCTCGGTATTCCGATTGCGCCCGCGGGCAGCTATGAGTTTCTCGGTCTGACCTTCGGTGCGAAGAATGCCGAAGATGTCTGGGCGAACTGGAAGCTCGGAAATATGGGTCTGTTCTTTCTGTTCGGCGCGCTGAACGTCCCCTATACGCTGAAGCACCTGAGAGAGCCAGAGGCAGCCGAAGCACCGGACGCCTAGTGTGTGAGCTTCGCGGTTCCCGGAGGATTCGCGTACGGCGGGAATATGGGCAGATGCCGGGTCTCTGAATATTGCGTCAGCGCCCAGACAACAGTCGGGAAGGCGAGCTCTGACCAGGGGATGTCTTTCCAGTCAAACAGACCGACTTCCTCACTTTCCGGACCCGCCGCGATGTCCGATTCCAGCGTGGCACGGAACATGACCTGGACCTGCGCGATGCGGGGAACAGAGTAAACCGCAAGTAACTGTTCGATCCGGATATCCGCGCACGCCTCTTCCTGGGCTTCGCGGCGGGCAGCATCTTCCACCGTTTCACCGACTTCCATAAAACCGGCCGGGAGCGTCCAGTAACCTTTTCGGGGCTCAATTGCGCGTCGGCAGAGCAATATTTGCCCGTTTTTTGTGACAACCGACCCAGCGACGATTTTGGGATTTACGTAGTCTATAAAATGGCAATGCGAGCAGACTCGCCGCATTTTATCGTCTCCAGGGGGCACTTTCATGTCAAAAAGGGGCGAAATGAAAGGATTCGCTAATTGATCCGTCATCGGTTGTTATCCAATCGCGTTATAGGAGAGGGGTATTGATCCGCACACGGGCCTCTGCTTTAGGGGGCTTGTGGGTGGGCCCGCCGCCGAACTAGTTACATCATCCCTCGAAAGGTAAACCAAAATGGCATTCAATCTCAACGCTTCGCCCAGCCACCTGCTGCACCGTGCTCAGCAGGCTGCTGCCAACCACAGCGCCAAGGCTCTGAAAACCGCTGGCATCACGCTGCGCCAGTTCTCGCTGCTCGCTGCCCTCGACGGCAATGACGGCGCCAGCCAGTCTGACCTCGTCAACGCAACCGGTATCGACCGCTCGACCCTCGCTGACATGGTCGCACGCATGGAAGCCGGTGGCCTGATCAAACGCGCCAGCTCCAAGACCGATGCGCGCGCAAAATCCGTGACGCTGACGGCCAAAGGCAAAAAAGCGCTCGATAAAGCTCTTCCGGCTGTCGCTGCTGCTGACTCGGCCCTCTTTGCTGCGCTTCCGAAAGTGAAGCAGGACGCTCTGATGTCTGGCCTGGTTGGCCTCGCTGAAGAAGAAGCACCGAAAGCCGCTGCGCCTAAGAAGGCTGCTGCACCGAAAGCTGCTCCGGCACCGAAGAAAGCTCCGGCTGCCAAGAAAGCCGCCGCTCCTAAGAAGCCGGCTGCCAAGAAAGCTGCTGCGCCGAAAAAGGCCGCCGCACCGAAGCCAGCCGTGAAAAAAGCTGCTGCACCGAAGAAAGCCGCCCCGAAAAAGGCTGCCAAGGCTGCTGCTGCACCGAAAGTCGCAGTGAAAAAGGCTCCAGCCAAGAAGCCGGCCGCAAAAGCCAAAAAGAAATAATTGAATTTACGGGTTACGGGCGGGGCGCCGCGAGCGCCTCGCCCACCCGCTTCACCGAGTCTTCCGTGAGAGGACCGGCAATATGTTCGAGAATCTCGCCTTCGCTTGAGATCACGAACGTTTCCGGCACGCCGGTCAATCCGAAATCCAGTCCGCCCTGCCCGTTCGGGTCCATTGCGATATCGGTATATGGATTGCCGAGTTCCGACAGGAATTTCCGTCCGTTTGCCGGCGTATCCTTGTACAGCACACCGTAGACCTGTCCGGGATGGGCTTCGCCGAGGGCCACAAGCATTGGATGTTCGGCCACGCAGGGCGCGCACCAGCTGGCAAACAGGTTCACCACAACCGCCTGTCCACCCGGCGGCGATGCAAAGCTGATCGTGCCGCCATCCAGGCGCTCAAAACTGCGCGTCGGCGCGGCGCGGGAGACGCGTTCGAAGTCACCTTTATCGGGATGGCTGAGTTCCCAGCCCGCAAGACCCGCAAACAGGACGAGGGCGGCCACCGGAACGGCTGCGAGCCAGGGTTTCATGCCGCGTCATCCCCGCGCAAACGGGCCTCAGCGCGGGTCATGGCAGCGCGCGCGGCCCGGGCCCGCAGCGTGACGATCAGGATTGTCACAAACAGGCTGCCCGCCCCGATCGCGAAACAGGCCCAGATGAAAGCGGCGTTCTTGTCGAAGTCCGGCAGCATATGGATCAGCCCTCAGCCATCAATTTTGCATTCGCCTTGGCGGTGCGTCGGTCCCAAATTTCGGCTCGCATCAGCGTTTGCACGAGACCGGCAAAAAGGAACGTGTGGCCGAGGGCGCTGGCGAGGAGGGGCCAGAGATAGACGGCGGCCATTTTCGGGCCATCAGCCGTCATCACACTCGCATTCTGGTGCAGGGAGGTGAACATCTCGACCGAGAACTTGATCAGCGGCACGTTGATCGCGCCCACCATGGCCAGGATCGCTCCGGCGCGGGCGGCCTTCTGGCGCGTATCCATCGAGGCGCGCAGGGCCATGTAGCCAAGGAAAAGAAAAAACATGAAGAGGACGGACATCATCCGCGCGTCGTCCCATTGCCACCAGGTTCCCCAGGTCGGCTTGCCCCAGATCGAGCCGGTGGCAAGGCATATGGCGGTCCAGACAGCGCCCAGCGGGGCGATGGATTTCGCGGCAATGTCGGCCACTTCATGGCGCCAGATGAACCAGACAAAGCTCATGGCAGCCATTGCCATATAGCTGGCCATGGCGAGCCAGGCGGCGGGCACGTGGACGAACATCACGCGCATGATGTCGCCGCCCTGATATTCATCTTTCGGAACAATCCAGAGGCCCTGCCAAAGGCCCCAGCCGATCAGCAGGGCTGCCAGGACGTAACAGACCGGCGCCAGCCAGTTCGACAGGCGCATGAAGCGAAGGGGATTGGCGAACCAGGAAAACATGAGATTTCGTACCTTTCCGTCAGTCTGCCGCCAAGCGCAGCGCTGCAGCCATGGCAAAGGGTGCCACCGCCAGAGCAAACAGGGTAGAGGCCGCCAGGAAAAGGGGCGCACTGTCACTGCCGGGGGCATCTGTCATGGCAAGCGCTCCGAAAATTGCCGTTGGCACATAAAGGGGCAAGGCAATCAGACTGATCAACAGGCCGCCGCGTCGCACCGTGGCGGAAAGCGCAGCCCCGACGCCGCCCCAGAAGTAGAAGGCCAGCCCGCCCAGCCCGTAGAGTGCGGCATTGCGCAGCAGGTCAGCTGAGGCCTCCGCCTGGAACATCAGGGCAAGGAGCGGGGAAATGAGGGCCAGCGGCAGGCCTGCGGCCAGCCAATGTGCGAATGTCTTGGCCCCTGCGATGGCCGAGGCCGGAGCGCCCGTTTGCAGCCAGAGGTCCAGCGCGCCGTCCTCCGTATCCGCCTGGAAGATGCGTTCCAGCGTCACGAGGCTGGAGAGCGCCAGGGCGACCCAGAGGATGCCCGGGCCGACAGCCCGCAACGTGGCGGGGTCCGTTCCGATGCCGAGGGGGACCAGAACGGCCGCGCCGGCAAAAAAACCCAGTGGCAACAGCGCGCCTGCGCCGCCAGCCCAGGCCTCGCCGAGTGCTTGCCGGAAGGCCGAGAAGATGGGGGCTGGGCTCACAGCACGACCTCATTCGCCGGAACGAAGCCGGATTCGCCGTGAATGGCCGCAATAATGCCGCCGCCATTACTTAGGTGATGATCAATCAGTTCCAGAACCAGCGCCCGGCCTTCGGAATCAAGCGCGGTATAGGGCTCGTCCAGCAGCCAGATGGGCCGGTCTTCCAGCAGAAGGCGGCCAAGGGCGGTGCGGCGACGCTGACCTGCAGACAGGTAGCGCGCGGGCACATCAGCGGGGCGTTTCAGGCTCATCCGGGCCAGCACATCGTCGACATTTACGCTGGAACCCCAGGCTTTTGCCCAGAGGGCGAGATGGGTGCGCGGCGTTTCGTGGGGCTTCAGCCCTTCGCGGTGGGCGAACCAGTGATGCGCGCCATTCCGGGTGATTTCTCCCGCCTCCGGACGGGTCAGGCCGGCCAGGATACGCAGCAATGTCGTCTTCCCGGCGCCATTCGAGCCGCGCAGGACGACGCTCTGGCCTGCCTCAACGGACAGGCCGATGCCTGTAAACAGGACACGTTCGCCTCGAATCATGCCGAGGCCGCTGGCTGAGAGGAGGGGGCTGGCCACGCCGGTCAGCACGCATTCCTGCGCCGAAATCGGCGCAAAAGCGGTTGATATGACGCGAACCGGGACATCAGGATCTCCTACAAGCCTGTTTGCAGGCCCGTTTTATCCGCTCAGGCGCTGCAGGATAGTCCCTTTGTCCTGATTGCGTCGGCGGCCACAGCCTTATATGAGACGGGCACGCGCTGCCCCCTTCCGCCGGGCAGCCCCGGATTCACACCAAGACGCGAGGTTGCCCTCTTATGCCGTCCCTCGACAGCTTTAATTCGAAACGCACTCTGACTGCCGCTGGCAAGACCTATTCCTATTACTCGATCGAGGCAGCTGCCGCGAACGGGCTGGGCGATGTCTCCCGCTTGCCGGCATCGCTGAAAGTCCTCCTGGAAAACATGCTGCGCTTCGAGGACGGCAAGACGGTCACCAAGGCCGACATCATCGCCTTCAAGAACTGGCTCGACAGCCGCGGCAAGGACGATCACGAGATCGCCTACCGTCCGGCCCGCGTGCTGATGCAGGACTTCACCGGCGTTCCGGCTGTGGTTGACCTTGCCGCCATGCGCGACGCCGCCAAGAAGCTCGGCGCTCCGGCAGATGCGATCAACCCGCAGGTCCCGGTTGACCTCGTCATCGACCACTCGGTCATGGTCGACAGCTTCGCAGGTCCGAACAGCTTCACCAAGAACGTCGAGATCGAATACCAGCGTAACCAGGAGCGCTACGAGTTCCTGCGCTGGGGCTCCACCGCGTTCAAGAATTTCCGCGTTGTGCCCCCGGGCACCGGCATCTGCCACCAGGTGAACCTCGAATATCTCGGCCAGACAGTCTGGACGAAAGAAGAGGGCGGCGAGACTTTTGCCTATCCGGATACCTGCGTCGGCACCGACTCGCACACGACCATGATCAACGGCTTGTCGGTTCTCGGCTGGGGCGTTGGCGGGATCGAAGCTGAAGCTGCCATGCTCGGCCAGCCGGTCTCCATGCTGATCCCGGAAGTCATCGGCTTCCGCCTCGACGGCAAGATGGCTGAAGGCGCAACCGCGACGGACCTCGTTCTGACGGTCGTGCAGATGCTCCGCAAGAAGGGCGTCGTCGGCAAGTTCGTTGAGTTCTACGGCCCGGGCCTCTCGAACCTGACGCTGGAAGACCAGGCCACGATCTCCAACATGGCTCCGGAATATGGCGCGACCTGCGGCTTCTTCCCGGTCGACCAGGATACGATCAAATACCTCACCAATACCGGCCGCGACGCTGACCGCGTTGCGCTGGTCGAAGCCTATGCCAAGGCACAAGGCTACTGGCGTCCGGAACAGGCCGAGCCGATCTTCACCGACACGCTGGAACTCGACCTCGGCGCAGTTGTGCCGTCGATCTCCGGCCCGAAACGCCCGCAGGACCGCGTGCTCCTGTGCGAAGGCGACACGGCTTTCGCAGACGCCATGGCGAAGGAATTCGGCAAGGCATCGGATGCCGCTGAGCCGATCTCCGTGGACGGTGCAGACTATACTGTCACCCACGGCGACGTGTTCATCGCCGCCATCACGTCCTGCACCAACACGTCGAACCCATCCGTTCTGATCGCAGCCGGCCTTGTGGCCAGGAAGGCCCGCGCACTGGGCCTGACCCGGAAGCCCTGGGTGAAGACCTCGCTGGCGCCCGGATCGCAGGTCGTGACCGACTATCTGGACAAGGCTGGCTTGTCCGAAGATCTGGACGCGCTGGGCTTCAACCTGGTCGGCTATGGTTGCACCACCTGTATCGGGAACTCCGGTCCGCTGGATGCGCCGCTCGCCAAGGCGATTGCAGACGGCGACCTCGTCTCCTGCTCGGTTCTCTCGGGTAACCGCAACTTCGAAGGCCGGATCGGTCCGGACATCAAGGCGAACTATCTCGCCTCGCCGCCGCTGGTTGTGGCCTACGCGATTGCCGGTTCGCTGCGCATCAACCTGAGCACCGACGCCATCGGCAAGGACAAGGATGGCAAAGACGTCTTCCTGAAAGACATCTGGCCAAGCTCGCACGAGATTGCCGAGATCATGGCCAAAGCCGTGACCCCGGAAATGTTCGCTGAGCGCTATTCCGACGTCTTCAAAGGCGACGAGCACTGGCAGGGCATCGAAGTTTCGGGTGGCCAGACCTATAGCTGGCCGCCGGGATCGACCTATGTTCAGAACCCGCCTTATTTCGAAGGCATGAGCCTGGATGTCGACGCCCCGACCGATGTCGAGAACGCCCGCGTTCTGGCCGTGTTTGGCGACTCGATCACGACCGACCACATCTCCCCGGCCGGTTCGATCAAGGCGTCCAGCCCGGCTGGCGTCTACCTGCAGGCACACCAGGTCTCGCCGCTGGACTTCAACTCCTACGGCTCGCGCCGTGGCAATCATGAAGTCATGATGCGTGGCACGTTCGCCAATATCCGCATCAAGAACCAGATGGTGCCGGGCGTCGAAGGCGGCGTGACGGTCCATTATCCGGATGGCGAGCAGATGGCGATCTATGATGCCGCCATGAAATATGAGGCCGAGGGCACGCCGTTGGTGATCTTCGCGGGCGACCTCTATGGTAACGGTTCGTCACGCGACTGGGCTGCAAAAGGCACCGTTCTGCTCGGCGTGCGCGCCGTGATCGCCGGCAGCTTTGAGCGGATCCACCGCTCGAACCTGATCGGCATGGGCGTCCTGCCGCTGGAATTTGCCGAAGGGGAGAGCGCCGCGACGCTCGGCCTGACCGGCAAGGAGCAGGTGACGATCAAAGGCATCAACGAGATCAAGCCGCGCCAGGCCGTGGAAGTGCAGATCACGCGCGAAGACGGCACGAGCTTCACCGCCAACACGGTGGTGCGCATCGATACCGAGAACGAGCTGGATTACTACCGCAATGGCGGCATCCTGCACTATGTGTTGCGGAATCTGGCGCGCGGCGACGCCTGAGGCGCCGTTTAGAGACCTTAGAAGAACCCCCGCAGCCCGGCGCTGTGGGGGTTTTTTGCAGCCCTCACACCGCTGTGATTGTATTGTGTGGACAAGGCTGATCTATACAGAAGCTCCATGAAACGCCTGCTTGCAGCCCTTTTTGTCCTGTCACCGTTTGCCGCACCTGTGGCCACGGCGGAGTCGCCTGTTCTGGTCGAGCTGTTTGCTTCGCAGAATTGCCGGGCCTGTCCTTCGGCACACAAGACCCTCAAAAAGGTGGAGGAGGCGCGCGACGACGTGCTGATCCTGACCTGGTCGGTCGATTACTGGGACTATCTCGGCAAAAAGGACCCCATGGCGATGGGCGAGTCCAAGGAACGCCAGCGCGGCTATGTCGACCGGTTCAAGCTGCGCGGACCTTACACGCCGCAGACGGTCTATAATGGCACCGAGCAATGCCCCGGGAACAAGCCTGGCAAGGTCGATTCTTCGATCTCGAAGGCAAAACAGGAACCGCAGAAGAATGTGCGTCTCGTCCGCAAGTCAGACGACACAATTGAACTCTCCGGCACGACGACCGGCCTGACCGATATCTGGTATGTCGATTATCTGGACGGCGACGACAACACGACCGACATGATCCATCCGGTGACGCGTGTAACGGCCCTCGGTCCGTGGCTCGGTGGTCGCACGCAGATCACGTTGCCACCCTGTCAGGCTCATTGTGCCGTGATTGTTCAGGAAGCCGGCTTCGGCACGGTCTTCGCCACACTGCCGCTGGACGCGCCCGAAGCGCGTTAATCAGGGCGTTTCCGGTATAGCGATTTCAGGTGGCCGGACAATCGATCCCACGGTCGGCGTGAAATCATTCCAGTCATATTCGGACAATTCGAACGCCCAGCCGGTCGCCTTTTCGTTGATCGTGCTGCCGCGATGGGCGCCTTCGCCTGCCTCCACCGCGCGCAGGGTGACGAAAAAGCCGTCCGGTTCGCGATAGGGAAGTACTTCCACTTCCAGCCCGTCATGCGTCTCGGTGATGTGGCGCCCGACCGGCTTGGTCGACAGATCCGCTGCCGGTTTCACGCCGATTGGCTGGAACCGTGTCAGCGCCAGCGCCGGGGTGGAGGCGGCAATTCGGCTGATCAGGCGGAAGTCCTGATAGGGTGGCCCCGGACGGAAGCTGCGCTCGCTCGTGCCCACAGAGCGTTGTAAGTAAAGGCTTTCGCCATAGCGGTCGAAGATGCGCACGGCGGAGACGGCATCGGGGCTGACTTCAAGGATATTCAGATCAAGCCAGGCATCGCGATTGTAGAGGGGCGGCAGATCGCCTGTGACCTGATAGGCCTGCATTTCGTCCGGGCGGCGGGCGTAGAGGTGCTCGCCTTTGCGCCCTGTTATGACCGCAGCGGTGATCCTGCCGGTGTCATCCGCGATCTCAACAAGGGCGCCTGTGCCCCCTTTGTGCGGGTCACCGAGACCGACCCGGTTCAGTTTGTCGGGGTCACGCGTGCGCGCTTCGCCCCAAGTCAGCTCGCTGAGGCCGGTAGCGAGATCGGCCAGCCGGTCGGCGCGGACCGGATAGCCATGCGTGCCTTCCAGCGTCCAGCCATCCTTGCCGTTGAGCAGGCGATAGGATTCGTCGGCCAGCGTCACCCGGATTTCCGCGGCATCGGCGCGGATGGCAGCGAACCCCGGCAAGACCGGCTGTCCGGCCCGTCCATCCTGAGCCGGGCCATTATTGAAATCGATATGCGCCACCACCGCCATCAGCGTCAGGGCGACGGTAATCGCGGCCAGGATCTTCAGGCGCGTGTCGCGCAGGCGGGCGCGGACGTCGGTCATGCATCCCTCCGCGCGCGGATCTGCTGCCGGCGCCAGACGAGAAGACCAGCCAGCGCGATCAGGATCGGCCCGCCCCAGATATTGATGGCTTTCAGCGTGGCTTCCATCCGGTCGATATCATGGCGGTAGTCCCGCTCAATGGTGCGGAGTTCGCCGCGCAGGGACACGATCCGGGTTCGCAGGCCAGACAGCTCGGTGCGCTCTTCGTCGGTGAGGTCAGCCTCGGCGTCGCCCTGGAAGAAGCCGTCGGTCGATCCGATGGCCTGCAGCTCTTCCATCCGGCTCTGTGCTTCCTTGAGGCTGGCTTCCAGTTCGGCCTGCTGGCGGAAATAGATCGCTTCTGCCGAAGATCGCATCTTGTCGATCCGGGTCATGGGGCGAAGGCTCGCCGCACGTGAGCGGAGCCGCGACAGCTCACCGCCGCCTGCAAGCGCGTCGAGCGCGTTCAGCACCAGCGCGCCATTGTCGGCCACCACGATGTTACGACCAGGCACGATGTAGAAATCGTCGGCGATGAAGTCGACGTCAGCGATGAAGACAAGCTCCGCATCGGTTTCACTGGCGGAGATGTGCGGCGGTGCATTGGCGGCATCCGCGCGGGCAAGCTCGGCCATGACCGGATCGGAGGGCTCCTCCAGCGCGGGTGCGCCGGCAGGGAAGGCCGTCGTCAGGTGGCCGGACAGCCGACCCGCCAGAACGAGCGGTCCCGGCTGGGTCTGATAGGATTTCAGCGTGTCCGACGGCGTCATGTCCCGCACCGCGCGGTCTGCATCGATATAAGAGGGGCTGGGGCCGGTCTCGATCAGGGGAGAGAAGGTGATGCCCGTGGGAAGGTCAGACACGACCAGCGCGCCGGGCGCCCCGAAATTCACCGCGCGGCTGAGATCAGCGGTGATCAGGTCGTCCTGGTTCATGTCGCCAGCAGGCGCTGCGATGAAGAGGGGGTGCGCCTGTTCCTCGACGCGGCCATCGCCAAGATTGACCGGCACGGGCAGCGCGCCGGCGGCGTCAGCCACGGCATCCCGCGACAGGGAAACGCCCCAGGCTTTGCCAAGCAGGCCGAGGTCGGATTGGGCTTCCGCTGAAGACATGTCGAACATGCCCTGGCCGACGGCCGTCTTGGCTGCGGGATCAACCAGGAAGACGGCGCGGCCCTTGCGCAGCACGAACTGGTCGATCAGCCATTCCTGTCTTGCTGAAAGAGCGGGCGGGTGCGCAACGAGCAACACGTCGAGATCCTGTGGGATCGACTGGAACTGGTCACTGATGGGGACAATTTCGAAGGAACGGGAAATGTCCTGCAGCAGCGTATAGCCACCTTCACCGCCCGGCGCGGACATGCCCGGCAGCGTGGTGAGGATGCCGACGCGCGGCGGGTCCGGATCATCGAGCCGGGCGACCATGCGGGTCAGGTCGTATTCCAGCGAGACTTCGCGTTCCGGCGCGAGGAAGGGGATGACGCGCTGGTCGTCGATCGTGTTGTGGCCGATGACGCCGAAATAGAGCGGGTCGTCACCATTGGTATCAATCGCGGTGATACCGGCTGCCAGCGCTTCGTCTTCTGCCGGAGAGAATGGGGTGGGGTCGATCTCGCGTACGCGGACCCGTCCGCCGGATTGGGATTCGTAGGCCTGCAGCAATTCGCGTACTCGCGCGGCATAGGCCCGGACGGCGGGATAGTCCTGTCCGACGCTGCGGGAATAGACGAGCGTGATGTCCACCGGCTCGGCAATGTCAGACAGCGTGTGCCGGGTCGCCTTCGACAGCGAGTAGAGATGGTTCTCGGTGAAATCGATCTGCGCGCCGGTCAGGACTTTTTGCGCAAGCAGGTTTCCCGCCACGAAAATGACGGAGACGAGCGCCGTTGCGGCGATGAGGTAATGCCGTGATTTCATCTCAGCCAAGCCTCTGACGCGCGGCCCAGAGGCCATTGAGAATGGCCCAGAAGCTGGTGAAGCCGAGGAAGAACACGACAGACCTGAGTTCCAGCACGCCGCGCTGGGCGCCTTCAAATTGCGTCAGGAACGAGAACTGCGCCACGAGGTCAGCGAAGCCTGTTCCGAAGATGGATTTGACCGTCGAGAGCACCAGCGGCCAGCCGGCTGCCGTGAAGGCGAAGGCGATCAGAACACTGATCACGAAGGCCGTCACCTGGCTGCCGGTCAGGGCCGAGACGGCGGCGCCGATGGAAAGGTATGCGCCTGCCATCAGGAAGCTGACCAGATAGGTGAGCGCGATGGCGGCATTGTCCGGGGAGCCGAGGTAATTCACCGTGATCCACATCGGGAAGGTCAGCAGCAGGCCAACGCCGGCCACCGTCCAGGCCGAGCAGAGCTTGCCCAGAACAAGGCCCGGCATGCCAAGGGGCAGGGAGAGCAGCAGCTCATCCGTACCGGCGCCTCTTTCGTCCGCCCAGAGACGCATGGCCAGCGCAGGCAGGAAGATCATGTAGAGCCAGGGATGCCAGACAAAGAAAGTGGCAAGGTCAGCCGAGCCCGCGCCGAAGAAGTTGCCCGCTTCCCAGGTGAACACGCCGAGCGCGAGCAGGAAGACGGCCAGGAAGACATAGGCCATGGGCGTGGCGAAATAGGCGCCGAGTTCGCGCCGGTAGGTCGCGCTGAAGCCGCCCATCTGCTGGCGTAAAAGATCCATCATGCCGAGTTTGCCTCTGCCTGATCGGTCAGGCGCATGAAGGCGCTTTCCAGCGATCCGTCGTCTGACTTCCGGGAGAGCTCCTCGGGCGTGCCATCGGCGACGATGCGGCCCCGGTCGACCACAATGGCGCGGGTGCACATGGCGGGCACTTCGGTCAGCGTGTGGGTGGAGATGAGGATCGCCTTGTTGGGAGCCATACGGGCGATGAGGGCGCGCACGGCACGCTTCTGGTTCGGGTCGAGGCCATCGGTCGGCTCATCCAGCAGCAGGACAGGCGGGTCGTGCAGGATTGCGCCTGCCAGCCCCACGCGGCGGCGGTAGCCTTTGGAGAGCGCTCCGATGCGCTGGCCGGAGACGGTTGTGATGCGGGCGTCGGCAATGGCGCGTTCGACGGCGTCCTTGCGTTTGCCACGCTCGATCCGGCGGGCGGCGGCCATGAAATTGAGGAATTCCGGCGGGGTCATGTCCTCGTAGAGCGGCGCGCCTTCGGGCAGGTAGCCGAGCGCAGCCTGCGCATCGCGCCGGTTCGATACGATGGACTTGCCATTGATCAGCGCATCGCCGCTGTCAGGCTCCAGCACGCCGGCAATCATGCGCATGGTTGTGGATTTGCCAGCCCCGTTCGGGCCGAGAAATCCCAGCACCGTGCCTTTTGCCAAAGTGAAGGAAACGCCCTGCACAGCGCGCTTGGCGCCAAAGGATTTTTCCAGATTGCGAATGTCGAGCATTCTCTGGTTCAGCTGCCTCTTTCCGGGGAGCGTTTTGATACCGCCCTTCTCGGCATCTGGCCAGAGTCCGGAAAATTACGCTCTCAGTAATGTTGGGTTACGAGGCGAAGCGTTTGACCTCTTCCAGAACCGCTGCAGCCGAGGCTTCGACGATCTTGCGGCCGTCTTCGGCATTCGATTGCGTCGGGTCTGAGCCAATGCGGCCATCCGGAAAGTCGCGGCGGTATTGCACGGCATCCCCGATCTTGCCGTTCGGCGCGATCTTCGGGCTCATTTCCACGTCCGGCCGGGCGCGATCCGGATAGCCGAAATAGGTGACCGAAACTTCGGAGGCAGTGGCGTGGCTGCCATGGCCGGTCGGGTAAAGCTCGTTGCAGAGGCGCATGACGGGAGCAAAATCCCACCAGTTGCGCAGTTTCAGTGTCAGGCCGGGCCGGTTGTCGGCGCCGCGCGGGTCAAAGCTGCGGCGCGAATGGATTTCGGAAAATGCCGCCTCGATCGTGGCAATGTTCCCGCCATGGCCGTTCAGCCAGTAGATCCGTTCAAAGCCGTGCCGCATCAGACTTTCGGTCCAGTCGGCCATGGCTGCAATCATCGTGGTCGGGCGCAAAGTAATCGTGCCGGGAAAGCCCAGATGGTGCTGTGCGCAGCCGACCGAGAAAGTCGGACCGACAAGAATGTCGTCCGGTGCCTGCGCTTCGGCATGGCGGGCGATGATTTCCGGGCAGAGGGCGTCCGTGCCGATAAAGCCGTTCGGGCCGTGCTGTTCCATCGATCCGATCGGGATCACGATGGTGCGGGATGTCTTCAGCCAGGATTCGATGTCTTGCCAGGTCGAGACGGGGAGCAGCATGGGTCAGTCCTTCCGGGGGTTCAGGCGGCGGGTGATGTGGCCCATTTTGCGGCCGGGCCGGGCCTCGTGCTTGCCATAGAGGGTCAGCACGTCGCCGGGGGAGAGTTTATCCGGGTCCACAAGGCCAGCTTCGCCGATGAGGTTCACCATTTCAGCATCGAACAGGCGACGCGTATCGCCCAGCGGCCAGCCGCAGATGGCGCGGATATGCTGTTCGAACTGGCCCGTCTGGCAGGCTTCCGGCGTCCAGTGACCGGAATTGTGCACGCGCGGCGCAAATTCATTGGCGATCAGGCGCCCGTCCGGCAGCACGAACAGTTCCAGTGCCAGCACGCCGACATGGCCGAGCGCATCCACCAGCCGGATCGCCTGCGCGCGGGCGGCCTGTTCGACATCGTGCGGCAGGCCAGAGGGGACGCTGGAAATGGCCAGGATGCCGTCCCGGTGCACATTATGCGGCGGGGCCCAGGTTGCCGTTTCGCCCCGGCTGGAGCGGGCTACGAGGACGGAAATTTCCCGCTCGAAGGCAATTCCGGCTTCCAGAACGCAGGGCGCGCCCAGCACATCGGCCCAGGCGGTGGCGATATCGTGCGGCGAGCGGATCCAGGCCTGGCCCTTGCCGTCATAGCCTTCGCGGCGGGTCTTCAGGAGGCCCGTTCCGCCCAGCTCAAGCAGGGCCGGGGCAATGTCGAGGTCTGAGTCGATCACGCGATAGTCTGCTGTCGCAATGCCAATCCCGTTCAGGAACGCCTTCTCGTCGGCCCGGTCCTGCGACACGGCCAGCGATTTCGCGCCGGGAAAAAGGTGCGTGCCGGTGGCTTCGATGATCTCGGTTGCGGCGACGGGAATGTTCTCGAATTCCAGCGTGACGACATCGCAGGCCTTGGCGAATTCGGTCAGCAATGCCGTGTCGTCATAGGCGCCTTGCCAATGGCGTCTGCAGGCGCGGGCCGCCGGGGCGACGGCCTCCGGGCAATAAATGTCGACATCGAAGCCGAGGCGTTGGGCAGCGTTCGCCAGCATGCGGCCCAGCTGGCCGCCGCCAAGAATCCCGATCACACTGCCTGGAGCGACAGGGGTCATCCCTCTGGCGTCTCCCCCACACTGGTGGTCTGCGCGGCGCGATAGGCGTCGAGCTTTGCTGCAACGCTGTCGTCTTCCAGCGCCACGATGGAGGCGGCCATGATGCCGGCATTCACCGCGCCTGCTTCGCCGATGGCGAGCGTACCAACCGGCACACCGCGCGGCATCTGGACAATCGAGAGCAGGCTGTCGAGGCCTGACAGCGTCTTGGACTGAACCGGGACGCCCAGAACGGGCAGGGGGGTCATGGCGGCGGTCATGCCGGGCAGGTGGGCTGCCCCGCCCGCGCCCGCGATGATCACTTTCAGGCCGCGTGCTTTCGCGCCCTTCGCATAGGAGACGAGCCGGTCCGGCGTGCGGTGGGCCGAAACGATCCGGGCCTCATAGGGCACGCCAAGTTCGTCCAGCAGGCGAGCGGCTTCCTTCATCACCGGCCAGTCGGACTGACTGCCCATAATGATGCCAACCTTGGGGGAATCGCTTGTCGCCATGGCTTCCTCGCTCGCGGAAACCGCGCACCATATGCAGGCGGCTTGCCCCGTCAACTGCCGCCTGTCTGGAGAACTTGCTCCACAAGCCCCTCCGGAAGGCGTATCTTCAGCAAATGGCGGATGACGGCTTCACCCTTCAGGCAGACCGGCGGCGGGCGCTGACCGATATTCTGGGCGTCGAACTGGCGGGCCTCGACCGTCAGACACGGGCGGCCATCGAGGCCCTGTGCGATGAAGTGATTGCCCTGCGCGAAGAACTTTCAGAGGCGCGCGCGTCCCTGTCGGAGGCCGAATTGCTGGCCGACAATGATGCGCTCTGTCCGATGTTCAACCGCCGGGCCTTTGAGCGCGAAGTGCGCCGGGAGATCGCGCTGGCGACGCGTTTCCGCACGCCGCTCTGCCTGATTTTCTCCGATCTCGACCATTTCAAGCCGGTTAACGACATTTATGGCCACGCCACCGGCGATGCGGTTCTGCTGAAAGTCTCGGAGATCCTGCTCAGTCTGACCCGGGATACAGACATTGTAGGACGGCTGGGCGGGGACGAGTTCGGAATCGTTCTTTCGCAGGCCACGCTTGGGGATTCCGAGCGCAAGGCGCTTCAGCTGACCGAGCGGATTGATGCCCTGACCGTGCGCGGCGCGGACGATGCAGAGTCTCAGGGCCTGCGCATCGGCGTCTCCTGCGGCGTTGTCGCCTGGCAGCCCGGTGAGGACGCTCAACACCTGATTGCGCGGGCCGATCAGGCCATGTTTGCTCAGAAATCAAACAGGAAAGCCGGACGTTCTGCTCACAGTTGAAGCGGTCCGGATTGTTAAAGAGGATTCATTCGAGATCAGGGTGACGGCATCATCGCAGTGTGCTTAAGTGTTGCTGTTAAGACACAGCTACTTAACAAGCAGAAGGAGACACACATGTCGCTACAGGGTCGGATCAGTGAGCTCGCCAACAAACATCGTCAGCTCGATCAGAAAATTGAAGAAGAAGAAAAACGCCCCGCCGCAGACACACTCCAGCTGAAAGACCTGAAGCGAAAGAAACTCAAGATTAAAGAAGAGCTGCGATGGCTTGAAGCCAGCTGACGGCTGAGTGGACTCCGGTCCTTTTCGCCGTCTGATGAAGCAGGCGAAAGGACCGGCTCCATGCGAGATATTTTCGATCAGGACAAAGCCCTGAGCCTCGGCGTCGTGCGCCAGGCAGCAGGTGTTTTCAATCTACTACTGGCGGCCGCCGCGCTCCTCGCCATTCTGCGCGGCCTTGGCCGCCTCTTTACCGGCCATTTCCTCGGCGCTTTTGTCGAAACGCTGGGGGCGTTTGTCGCGCTTGGCTTTCTGTTCCTCGTGGTGCGGCTTCTGACCGAATTGCTGGCAGCCGCCCACAGGCTGAATGACCGTCTCACGGTCCTCGGTGACGATCTGCGCTCTGTTCGCACAACGGATGAGGGCTGATCGCCGTGGGCATGCCTGTCACTGCGATTCTGGGGCTTGGCCGCGAAGTCGGCGATGCTGTTGCGCGCCGGTTCAACGAGCTTGGCCACAACGTGCTCGCAGCCGATTCCAGCGGCGACCGCCTGCTGACAGCGCAGAACGCGATGCCGGAAAAAGTGCTACTGCACCTTGGGGACCTGCACACGCGTCTTGGCCTGCGCAATGCCGTGGCCGCCGCCGTTGAGGGCTTTGGCCGGATCGACAATCTCGTGGTCATCCCGAGCATTGACCAGCCGGACACGATTCATGATTTTGCCCAGGAAAAATTCGACAAGGCGCTCTCCAGGACGATCCGCGGCGCGGCGCAGTCGTTGAAAGTCTTCGCTGAGCGCATCCTGGAGCAGGATGATCTTCCGACTTCCGGCGTTGAGCGTATCCGCCAGCGCGGCACGGTCACGTTCGTGCTGTCTTATTCCGCCATTGCCACCATGCCGGGGCGTTTTACTGAATCGGTGACGCAGGCGGGCGTTCTGGGCGTGGTGCGGGCCGGATCTCTCGACCTTGCCGAGGCGGGCATTCGTGTGAACGCCATCGTCGCGATCCGGCCGCGCGAGGAGAAGATGGAAAGCTGGACCGGCAAGCGCACGCCGCTGGGCCGGGCGGCGCTGGCCGATGAGATCGCGGATGCGGCAGCATTCCTGGCATCGCCGGAAGCCGCCATCATCACGGGCGAAACCTTGCGTCTCGACGGAGGTCGTCAGGGCCTCGCCGGACTGCTCGACTAGGCTGGCATCAGGCGCGATACGCCTTTGTCTTCCGGAACGGCTTTCCAGGTGGACACCGATTCAAGCGTCCAGTCCGTGCCGATGATGTCGGAGACTTTCTTGTATTCTCCCACAGCCGTCTCTGGCGTCAGCGTGACGAGGATGTAGCCGTGACCGAACGGATCGTGCCACTCAACTTCCTTGTTGGCGTCGGAGAAGAGTTTCCCGAGTTCCGGAACGTCCTTGATCACCGAACCCGTACCCGGTGAAGTGATCGAGGTGCAGCCGAACTCGACACCGCGGCGCGCGCCGTCTGCGTCGTACAGCGTGTTGGCCCAGGCGGTGTGCGTATCGCCAGCGAGTGTCACCAGACGGGCATCGGTTTTCGCGACGGAGGCGTAGAGACGCTCGCGGGCAGCAGGGAAGCCGTCCCAGGCGTCGAGGTTCATTGGCAGGCCAAGGGTCGAGAACTCCACCATGGCGGTCACGTAAGGGCTGTCCTGCGCGGCGATCTGTTCGGGTGACATTGTCTCCAGCATGTTCGGCATTGTGTTACGTGCCATCACGACCTGGTTGGCAAGAACCTGCCAGGTCTTGCCAGCGGCGACGGACTTGCGGAACGCGCCTTCCAGCCAGGCTTCCTGTTCGGCGCCCAGCATCGTGCGGGCCGGATCGTTCACTTCGGCCAGACGGGCCTGAATGCGGGCCATCGTATCTTCCGGCGTCGTGCCGCCTGCCAGGACCGAGTACCAGTCGAGGTCCGGTGAGCGGCCGGTCAGGCGGGATTCGAGCGCGTGGATGGTGGCCACATCGCCGAAATCGAAGCTGCGCCAGACGGCTGTTGTGACTTTGCCGGGCTGGGGCTCGCGAACGGGCAGCCATTCGAAATAGGCCTGAACGGCCGCCATCTTGCGGTCTGACCAGGCGCCTTCATTGTTCTCGGGATTGTGGTTTTCTGCGCCGGTCCGGTAGGAGTTGTTGGCGCTTTCATGGTCGTCCCAGGTGCAGATCCACGGTGCGGCGGCGTGCGCGGCCTGCAGGTCCGGATCGGTCTTGTACTGGGCGTGGCGGCGGCGATAGTCGGATAGCGTGACGCATTCGGTGATCGGGTCGTGCTCGCGGCCGATCTTTTTGGCGACTTCGCCGCCATACCCATCAATGCCGTACTCGTAGATATAGTCGCCAAGGTGCACGACGGCGTCGATATCGCTTTCCTGTGACAGCGCCTTGTAGGCGTTGAAGCGGCCGAACTGCCAGTTGGAGCAGGAGATGACGACCAGTTTCACCGGTGCCGTGCCAGACGCAGACGTGGTGCGCGTGCGGCCCGTTGGGGAGGCGATCTCGCCCGCATCGGTCAGTGCGGTGAAGCGGTAAGTGTAGACCGTGGCAGGCTTCAGGCCCTTCGCGTCGGCTTTGACGCAATAGTCATGGCCCGCATCGGCGCTCAGCATGCCGGAGGTGATGACAGCGCCGTTTGCGCCAAAGACTTCATATTTTACAGGGATCGGGGCGGTGCCGGTTTTCGGCGTGACGCGCGTCCAGAGGATGACGCGGTCAGACAGCGGGTCGCCGGAAGCAACACCGTGGAAGAAGTCCACTTCTCCGGAAAAAGGCGCTGGGCCGGACTTTGCGACCGGGGTCGCGCAGGCCGCAAGGCCGAGGGTTCCGGTTGCGGCAGCGCCGAGCAATCCGCGGCGAGTGAACTTGGTCATGGGTATTCCTCCAGTAAGCGCGGCCGGTCTAGCGCCGGTTCGAGACATTAGCATGACGCCAGCGCCGCGTTTCGTCTATAAGCCGCGCGATGACCCATATGACATTCACTGCCGCCCCCGATGACGCTGGAAAGCGCCTCGATGTTTTCCTCACCGCGCAGGCGGTTGACCTGTCGCGCTCGCGGCTCAAGACCCTCATCCAGGAGGGGGCTGTCACTGCGGATGGAGCCGCAGAGACAAACCCCAAAAAGCCTGTTGTTGCGGGCATCGAATACACGGTGACCCTGCCAGAGCCCGTCGCGGCTGAGCCGGAACCTCAGGACATTCCGCTCGATATCCTGTTCGAGGACGAGCACCTCATCGTGATCAACAAGCCGGCCGGCATGGCTGTGCACCCTGCGCCCGGCAGCCATGATGGCACGCTGGTCAATGCGCTGTTGTTCCATTGCCGGGGACAGTTATCGGGGATTGGCGGGGTCGAGCGGCCCGGCATTGTGCACCGGATCGACAAGCTGACGACCGGCGTGCTGGTCGCCGCCAAGACGGAGCCGGCGCATCTCGGCCTGTCAGCCCTGTTCAGCACGCACGACATCGAGCGGGCCTATCTGGCCGTCACGCGCGGTGCGCCACGGCCATCCTCAGACACGATTGAGGAACATATCGCCCGCTCCTCCGCCGACCGGAAGAAGATGGCCATTGTCCGCAACCCGGAAGCCGGGTTCGGGCGTCATGCCATCACGCATTACAAAACGAAGGAAACTTTCGGCATCCGGGAGAAGGGGACGTTTTTTCCGTCCGCCGCGCTGGTCGAGTGCCGGTTGGAGACGGGCCGCACGCACCAGATCCGTGTTCACCTGGCCCACATCGGCACGCCGCTCGTGGGTGATCCCCTTTATGGCCGTCACAAGGGGGTCTCGGCGCTGGGTAGCGGACCGGGGCGGGATGCGGGCCTTGAGGTGGCGCGTGCCTTTCCCCGGCAAGCCCTGCATGCGGCAGAGCTGGGCTTTGTGCACCCGATTACGAAAGAGACGATGCGATTTGTGGCGCCGCTTCCGGCTGACATGACCGAGCTGATTGCAGCGCTGCGCCGACTGCCGAAAAACGTCTAGACCATGCAGGCCTAGTTGCGAGCCTCAGCAGAGGCTTCGGTGGTGACCAGCGGCTCGAAGCGCAGCTGTTTCGCTGTCAGGGTCACATCGCCGATCTTTTTCGAGTCCGCCGCAATCTTGATCGGCACCGTTGCGCCATTGTCGAGCGGGGCCAACCACATGCGCAGCGGGCCATCAATGCCGGTGAGGTTGTCTTTGTCTGACTCGCCCTTCTTGTAACCGGCAACCTTGTCCATGGTGACATGGCATTCGATGGCATCACCGGTCCAGACGGGTGTCGAGACGCGCTTCTTGCCGGCATTCTTGAGGTGAAGATACGTCAGCTGACGGCCATCGAAGATGCGGATCGGGCCGCCGCACGGGTCTGCGCCCGGTGCGCGGGGCTCCAGCGCGAACGTGATCAGCGCCGTGATCGGGTCATTTGTCTTCATCACCTGTTCGGTGGTTGCTGCCGGATCTCCGAGATTGCCGAAGCGCGGCGTGGCGGTCATGGAGAAGTCGGTGTCCGTCATCTCGAGTTCGACGCGGCGGTTTTTCTTCCCGTCCTTGTTTTGCGAGACATAATTGCGGGTCCGCAGCGCGCCGTCATGGGTCTCGCCTTCAGCATGGATGTTCATGTCGTAATTGACGAACCAGTCGGCGATGCCGGTGACTTTCACGCGGGAATCGATCGTGTAGCCGTCCGGCTGCAGGTCGGCGGTAAAGGTCGCCTTGCCGGTCGCGGGGATGAAAAAGACGTAGGCCTTGGCCTGTAGCTCATAAATCATGCGCGTCGGCGTGCCTGCTTTCACATGGGTGAGCAGGGCGCCGGAGGCGGCCTTGGGCGCAGGGGATTTGTCTGCCGTGGCAAGACCTGCCAGCGCCAGTGCTGCGACGGATGCAATAAGGATCGAACGTTTCATATTTGAACTGCCGTTTCCTGACCGGCTCAAAACGCCGGACATATCTATTTGCCCTATATAGGTCCTGCGTAACAACGCTGCCTGAACAAGGGTGCCGTTTTCCCGCCTCAATCGGGCGGATTTGGGGTCAAACCTTGTGACAAGCAGTTACAAGCGCCCCAAATTGACGATTCGCCGCTCACCGGAGTTGACAGCAAGGCCTCTCACGTTCTAACAGCGCGCCTTCGAGATAAGACCCCTTTATTGGAGCGAGACCATGTCCCGCGAGTGTGAACTTACCGGCACCAAGCCGATGGTCGGCCACCGTGTCAGCCACTCCCAGATCAAGACCAAGCGGATTTTCCGTCCGAACCTTGTTCGTGTGACGCTGCATTCGGAAACGCTGAATCAGAATTTCGCAATGCGTATCACGGCATCTGCCCTGCGCACTGTGGACAAACTGGGCGGCCTCGACGGCTTCCTCGCCAAGGCGAAGGAAGACACGCTGTCGACCAAGGCGCTCAAGATCAAGCGCGACATCGCCAAGAAGGCGGTTGCCTGATCTCTGCCCTTTGTTGAGGCAGAATTGCAGAATTTGAAAAGCGCGCCCGTCCGGGCGCGCTTTTCTTTTGCCCCTCAGGACTTCGCATGGCAGGAATTGACCTCCCAGCGGAGGAGTCCTGAATGTTGCGCTTTGCCTGTCTCACCCTTGCCCTGTTGCTTGCTGCCTGCAAACCCGGCGGGGCTTCAGATCCGATCGAGACACCGACGGCGCAGAAACTGACGGTTTTCACTGGCGGCACGATCTACACGGGCAACCCGGAATATCCCACTGTCGACGCTGTCGTCGTCGGCGAAGATGGCCGTATCATCGGCACCGCCCCGCCGCTTTCCGAAGACTGGGACGAGTCCGAGATCCACCTGGTCGATCTCAAGGGCGCGTTCATGTATCCGGGCTTCACCGATGCGCACGCTCACCTGTTGGGCATCGGCCAGCGCGAGTTGAACCTGAACCTCGAAGGCACGGCGTCGATTACGGAACTTGTCACCCGGATCGAAGCGGAACTTCAGGGCATGGACAAGGGCGTACTACTGTTTGGACGTGGCTGGATCGAGACGGGCTGGCCGGAAGGCCGCATGCCATCGGCTGCCGATCTGGACGCGGTCAGCCCTGATAATCCGGTTATCCTGACCCGGGCTGACGGGCACGCATTGGTCGCCAATTCCGCAGCGCTCGCTGCTGCTGGCATTACAGACGAGACGGCAGATCCGTCCGGCGGCCTGATCGAGCGTGGTGCAGAGGGGCACGCGACCGGCATGCTGATCGACAATGCGATGGCACTGGTCGCACCTTTGTTGACCGAGCCGGACGCGGCCGCCAAGGCGCGGGCTCTGGAAACCGGCGCGAAGGTCTATGCCTCTCGTGGCTGGACGGGTGTGCACAATATGAGCGTCGGCTCAGACGAGGCGCCGATCATGCTGGAGCTGGCAGGGGAGGGGAAACTCCCGCTGCGCCTCTGGAATGCTTTCGACGCGGATGAGGCAGGGTTCGAACTGGCTGCCGCGCACGAATATGAAGGCCCGACCATCACCAATCGCGCGATCAAACTGTACATGGACGGCGCGCTCGGTTCGCGCGGAGCTCAGCTGATCAAGCCTTATTCCGACCGGCCCGAGACATCCGGCCTCTCGCTCATCACCGATGAGGACCTCGCCGATTTCATGAAACGGTCAGATGCAGCCGGCATTCAGGTGGCGATCCACGCAATTGGCGATCTGGCCAATCAGCGCATCCTCGATATCTACGAAGCAGGTGTATACGCCCCGGATAAGCGCTGGCGGATCGAGCATACTCAGATCCTCGCCCCGACGGACATTGCCCGTGTCGGCGCGCTCGGGCTCATCGCTTCCATGCAACCAAGCCATGCCATCGGGGATCTGCACTTTGCGCCTGCGCGCCTTGGCATGGACCGGCTGGCAGGCGCCTATGCCTGGAAAGCGCTGATCGACGATGGCGCCGTTGTGGCTGGCGGGTCTGATGCGCCGGTCGAAGTGGGTTCGCCACTGATCGAATTCTACGCGGCCGTCGCCCGCAAAGACCTGAAAGGTTTCGAAGGTGAAGGCTGGCACCCCGAACAGAAGCTGACCCGCGAACAAGCGCTCGGCCTGTTCACGACAGCGGCGGCCTATGCCTCTTTCAAGGAAGACGACCTCGGCACGATTGAAGCCGGCAAGCTCGCCGATTTCACTGTGTTCGACCGCGACCTGATGACCGTACCTGAAGCCGAAATCCTGGGTGCCAAGGCCATGATGACTGTGGTCGGCGGCAAGATCGTGTATGATGCGGCATCGGCTCAGGCTGAGTAGGGGTACAATTCGAAGGAGAGGCTGATGCCTCCGATCTTGAAATGCCTGGTCGCCCTTCAGGCGATGGGGCTGGTGGCCTGCGCCACCTTGCCGGCGTCTGAAACTGCCGAACAGGAAATGATGGCCGCCGACCGGGCCTTTGCGGCCCGGGCTATGGAAATCGGGCCGGGCGCGGCTTTCGTGGAGTTTGCTGCCGAAGATGTGACGATCTTTCCGGCAGGCGGCGTACCACAAGCCGGAAAGGCTGCTGCTACGGCCTGGACCGGTTCCTGGCCGAGCGACTTGGTGATCGGATGGGCGCCGGAAGCCGCTCATGCCAGCAAGGCTGGGGATTTCGGCTACACCTGGGGCTATGCCACCTTCTCTCGGCAAGGTGAGGCGGGAGAAACCTATGGAAAGTATATCACCGTCTGGAAGCGCCAGACCGACGATTCCTGGAAGTGGATTGCCGACATGGGGTCGGCGGCGCCACCGCCTGAAAGCCGCTAGCCGCCTGAAGCAACAGCAGGATTTCCCCTACGTCGCACTAGCCCGGACACGTAGCCGTGCTAGAACGCCTTTTTGTACGAATAGACCTTTCGAAGCCTGAGATATTTGCAATGACCGTAATGAGTGACACCACTGCCCTGGACGGCATGAAGCCGACCGAGAAAATCAATGTCCGCAAGGTGTTCGGCCTTGATAGCGACATGGTCGTGCACGGCTTCAAGACCCGCACCGAATATGTGCCGGAGATTGACCCGGCCTACCGGTTCGATCCGCAGACCACGCTGGCCATCCTGGCCGGGTTTGAGCACAACCGCCGCGTCATGGTTCAGGGCTATCACGGCACCGGCAAGTCGACCCATATCGAGCAAGTGGCCGCGCGCCTCAACTGGCCGATGATCCGGGTCAACCTGGACAGCCATGTCAGCCGGATCGACATGGTCGGCAAGGACGCCATTGTCCTGAAGGACGGCAAGCAGATCACCGAATTCCGTGAAGGCATCCTGCCCTGGGCTCTGCAGCGCCCGGTGGCGATCACGTTCGACGAATACGACGCTGGCCGTCCGGACGTGATGTTCGTGATCCAGCGCGTTCTGGAAAGCTCGGGCAAGCTGACCCTGCTGGACCAGAACCGCGTCATCTCGCCGAACCCGTATTTCCGCCTGTTCTCGACCACCAACACGGTCGGCCTCGGCGATACGACGGGCCTCTATCACGGCACCCAGCAGCTGAACCAGGGCCAGATGGACCGTTGGAACATCGTCACGACGCTGAACTATCTGGAACACGACGCCGAAGTGGAGATCGTGAAAACCAAGGCGACCGGCGTCGACGATGACACGCTGTCCAAGATGGTGACGCTGGCAGACCTGACGCGGAATGCGTTCATGTCGGGCGACCTCTCCACCGTGATGAGCCCGCGGACCGTGATCACCTGGGCGGAAAACTTCGCGATCTTCAAGAATCTCGGTCACGCGTTCCGGATGACCTTCCTCAACAAGTGCGATGAACTTGAGCGGCCCCTGGTCGCCGAGATGTACCAGCGCTGCTTTGCTGAGGAGCTGCCGGAAAGCGCCCTGATGGTGCGGGTGGCCTGACATGAGCGGCACGGTCATCGAGCTGACGAGCGGTGACGGCTTCCGGTTTGGCGCACTGCACATGCCAGCCGAAGGCGCCCGCAAGGGCGGCCTTGTTCTGGTGCAGGAAATCTTCGGCGTGAATTCCTACATGGTCGAGGCGTGCGAGCGGTTCGCCGCTGAAGGCTATGAATTGATCGCTCCGTCCATGTTCGACCGCCAGAAGAAGGGCTTCGTTACCGAAAGCCATTCGCCAGAAGCGATTGCCGAGGGTGTTGGCTATGCCCGCGCCAACGGGCTTGAAAATGCGATGGCGGATATTTCGGCCTGTATCACCAGTCTGGAAGCGCCTGTTTTCATTACCGGCTTTTGCTATGGCGGCTCCATGGCCTATCTCGCGGCGTGCCAACTTGAAGGCTTGTCCGCAGCGAGCGGCTATTATGGCGGCTTCGTGCCAGCCTACAAGGACAGCGCACCGAAATGCCCGGCCATGGTGCATTTCGGTCGTCAGGATGCGCACATTCCGATGGAGGGCGTGGAGGCCTTCGCCGCTACACGGCATGATGTGCAGACACATGTTTATGACGCCGGCCACGGCTTTGCCCGTCGCGGCACAGATGATTTCAATGCCGAAGCCGATGCGCTCGCTTTCAAGCGCACGCTCGACCTGTTCAATCAGGCCGCAGCGGATGCCGGCTTCTAGCAGGTGCCCCCGCGCACCGGATAAGATTCAGATGGCCAAGGACACGACCCCCCAGGAACTCTTCAAGCAAGCGCTCGCCGTGACAACCAAGGCGATGAGCGCCGACCGGGACGTGGAAGTCGGCTATGGCGGAGAGCCGGGTTCGGACGCAGAGCGGATTGTGCTGCGTCCGCCGCCTGTGACGCTGCCAGCAAATGTGGCCGCGCGTATCCGGGGCGAGGCCGATGCCATCGCCCTGCGCCGCGCGCACCATGATCCGTCTGCGCACATGAAACACCGCCCGCAAGGCGACCTGCCGCGTAAAGTGTATGACGCCGCAGAGACTGCGCGGATCGAAAGCCTCGGCACGAATGCGATGCGCGGCACGGCGATCAATCTGGACGCCGTTCTGGAACACCGCTGTCAGTCTGGTGAGTTTGCCATCGGCGCGGAAGAGCCGGAAGCCTTGCTGGCGCCCGCGCTGGAATTCCTGCTGCGGGAGCGCCTGACGGGCCGCCCTTTGCCAGAGGCTGCAAAACGCGTGGCGGACGTCTGGCGCCCGCAAGTGACCGAGAAGACCGGTGATGCGCTCGACAGGCTGATCGCGCAACTTCACGACCAGCCTCAGTTTGCCCGCACCGTGCGCGACATGATCCGGGATCTGACGGCAAGTGATGTACCGGGCGATGATGCAGAGTCTGGCGAGGACCAGCAGGAAGAAGACGGCGAGGCCGAACAACAGTCCGATCAGGGCGACCAGGAAATGCAACCCGAGGAGCAAATGGGCTCTTCAGCGGAGCAGATGGAAGCAGGCGATACCGAAGAACTGGAAGGCGAAGAGGCAAATGTCTCGGTCGACCAGGATATGGACATGGAGTCAGACGATTCGCCGGATGACGACCAGGACGGCACCAAGCCCCTGCGTCCGAACTTCCGCGATGGCGACGACAAAGACCGCTTTACCTATTCCGTGTTCACCCGCCAGCATGACGAAGTCGCCCAGGCGGCAGACCTCTGCGATGCTGAGGAATTGACGCGCCTGCGCGCCTATCTCGATCACCAGCTGCAAGGCCTGCAAGGCGCGGTTTCGAAACTGGCAAACAAACTGCAGCGCCTGCTGATGGCGCAGCAAAACCGGAGCTGGAGCTTCGATCTTGAAGAAGGTGTGCTGGACACGGCGCGCCTGACGCGGGTGATTACCGACCCGACAGTGCCGCTGTCGTTCAAACAGGAAGATGATTCCGAATTCCGCGATACGATTGTGACGCTGCTGCTGGACAATTCCGGTTCCATGCGCGGGCGCCCGATCATGGTGGCGGCGCTGTGTGCGGACATTCTGGCTCGCACGCTGGAGCGCTGCAATGTGAAGACCGAAGTGCTCGGCTTTACCACCAAGGCCTGGAAGGGGGGGCTCGCGCGGGAAGACTGGGTGAAGGCTGGCAAGCCAGCGTCACCGGGGCGTCTGAATGATGTCCGCCACATCGTCTACAAACAGGCCGATGCGCCGTGGCGCCGTGCCCGGCGCAATCTTGGCCTGATGATGCGTGAGGGGCTGCTGAAAGAGAATATCGACGGCGAGGCGCTGCTCTGGGCGCACGACCGTCTGCTCGCCCGGCCCGAACAGCGCAAGATCCTGATGGTGATTTCGGATGGCGCGCCGGTGGATGATTCCACGCTGAACGTGAACGTCGGCAACTATCTTGAACGTCACTTGCGCCAGGTGATCGAAGAGATCGAAACGCGCAGCCCCGTGGAGCTGATCGCCATCGGCATCGGCCACGACGTGACGCGCTATTACAAGCGGGCCGTTACCATTGTGGATGCCGAGCAGCTCGGCGGCGCGATGACGGACCAGCTCGCGAGCCTCTTCGACGAGAACCAGCCGAACCCGAAAGCCATGTCTATTCCTCCGCTGACGGAACGCACCTTCCGCGGTGCTGTCTCAGGCGCAACCAGCGGCGCACCCTCCTACGGCAAAAGCAAAAAAGTCGACCTCGGCCGCGCCGTGAAGACGACCAGCCTTCAGGAAGTGAAGGGCCCAAAGAAGTAGAGCTCAGTTATGATTTCTGAGACACTAAATTAGCGAACTTTTCAATCAGCCCCTGATTGATGTCCAAAGTCTGGCGAGCTTCCATTTGTGTAAAGTACTCTAGAAGTTCCTTAGTGTCGTCATCCAAATGAATATCAACGCCAAAATGAGCCTTTAGGCTTTTTTGTTCGTGATCAAACCAAGATATGAGCTGCTTGCTCAGCTCGCGCTTTTGGGCCAATTCAATAGGTTCACCAAGGTTAAATTGTATTGCTCTAAGCTGCTCCAGCCGCGCTCCATAACCGGCAGAGTCTTTTATTGGACTGCCAAACTCTTCCGATATCTTCTTGCCGGCTTGTTTCCTGCCATCCAAAATTATGCTGTGCACATTGCGGTAAGTGGGGAGCATTGCATCGAAGATGAAATAGGTTTCGAGCTCTTTTTTTAGAGCACGAAAATCGATCTGTTGACCAATTCGACTGTGCTCGCCGGTTAGCGTCTCATAAAGAGACCAAATTTCCTTCCACCGGTGTTTTTCGTCATTGGCGCTGTATAGGCGAGCATGACGAACTCTGCTCATCAGAGTTTCTCTGGAATAGATTGCGACTATCTCTTTGAGTTGATCGATGAGTTTTGCGGCTTCGGCTTGTTTGTCTTCCCAAAGCTCGGCCTCGAATCCAAGGCCTTTGAATTTCCGAAATTTCGTAAAGTTCGCGTAGATAAAGCAGAAAATTCCTGCGGCAGAGACGGATACAAATTCTGTAACGTTGGAATTACGCAGAGCCAAAAGCGCAAAGACAAAAAGTGCTATTCCAAAAAAGCGAAATAGGGACTTTTCCCAATTGCGATACACCCAATCGGCCGCAGCAGGAAGCCAACCGCGCTTTGTAGATTCATCGTTGTCCGACACCATCAACTCTCTATTATACGCTCAGCTTGCGAGAATTCAGTTTAGTAGCAAAACGACTCAATCAAAAGCAGGAAATCCACCCGCCTTGCTCAGGGATGAGCTGACGGGGTGTTTCAGCACGGTCTCCAGCCATTTCGAGGTTTCGATCAGCTTGCTGAGGTCCAGCCCCGTTTCGAAGCCGCCGCGTTCCAGCATGTAGACGACGTCTTCCGTCGCCACATTGCCCGTCGCCGCCGGGGCGAAGGGGCAGCCGCCGATGCCGCCGCAGCTCGCATCAATCACGTCGATGCCCGCGTCTACCGCCGCCGCAACATTGGCGAGGGCCTGTCCGCGTGTGTCGTGGAAGTGCATGCGCAGGAACACGTCTGGCGCCTCCATCCGTACCCGGTCGATAGCCCGGCGCACGGCCCATGGGTCCGCCACGCCAATCGTGTCGCCAAGGGCAAGTTCTGCAACGCCCGCGCGCTGCGCTTGCGCGGCGAGGCTGCCCACCACGGCAAGGTCAACCTCGCCGTCATAGGGGTCGCCGAAGGCAACAGAGATCGTGGCGGAGAGGGGGATGCCCGCCTCGTGGATCAGCGGGGCGCAAAGGCTCAGCATGTCGGCGCTGTCCTGCGGGCTCATGCCCTGATTCTTCCGGCCAAAGCCTTCGCCTGCCACGAGCACGAAATTGATCTCGTCCGCCTTCGCATCAATGGCCCGGCGCACGCCCTTTTCGTTGAGGGCGAGCGCGATATGGCGCGTCTGCTTTGACCGGTCGAGCCCGGCGAACACCGCCGCCGAGTCCGCCATTTTTGGCACGGCCTTCGGGTTGACGAAGCTGCCGGATTCCATCCGCCGCACACCCGCCGCTTCGAGACGGGAAATGAATTCCAGCTTCTGCTCGGTGCTCAGATTGGCCGGGTCATTCTGCAGCCCGTCGCGGGGGCCGACTTCCACAATGTCGATGCGTCGGGTCATGATGTCTCTACTGTCCTTTGAAGGCCGCGGGCCGGCGCTCCACGAAACTGGCCACGCCCTCTTTGAAGTCGAATGTCGTAAAGCTCTTTTCCATTTCAGCATCCGCCTCCGCAAGCGCATCGCTGTAGCTCTGGAAATAGGTCTTCCGGATCTGGCGTTTCATGACCGCAATGGAGCGCGGCGACACCATGGTGGCAAGGTGGTGGGCGGTGTGCTGCACATTGCCCATCAGCTCGCCCGTCGGCAGGGCCTCGTTCACAAGGCCAAGCTCCGCGGCTTCGCGCCCGGTGAACTTGCGGGCGGTCAAAAGCAGGTCCAGCGCTTTGGTCTCCCCGATCAGGCGCGGCAGCAGCCAGCCGATCCCGTGCTCGGCAATCAGGCCCCGCTGGGCGAAGGCGGTCGTGAACTTCGCCTCGGCGGCGGCATAGCGCAGGTCTGCAAACAGGGCGAAGATCAGGCCAATCCCGGCACAGGCGCCGTTGATGGCTGCGATGATCGGCTTCGGGCAGGCATACATATAGCCGAACCGGCCTGGATAGAGGTCCCGCAGGTCGGAGGCTGGCTCCTCGATCTCGGTCATCCGGTCGCGGGCGCCGCCCTGAATGCCCTGCAGCACGTCCATGTCAGCCCCGGCGCAGAAGCCGCGCCCGGCACCGGTCACGACGATAACGCGCACGGCCTCGTCCTGCCCGCCGGTGACGATGGCGTGCTTCAATTCGTTGTGCATGACATCGGTCCAGGCGTTCAGCCGGTCTGGGCGGTTAAGGGTGAGCGTGAGGACGCCGTCCTTCGTATCGCTCAGGATCTGTGTGTATTCCGTCATGGCTGCTCCTCCGGTGCGTGCTGTTTTGCGGCAGACTAGACTGTGGCTGGCATAAAGGGGAGGGGTGACGTATGGAGCGGCCATGACAGACTTTCCGCCCCCGCTTTCCGGCAGTGCACAGGACGAAACGCCTGACCTGCGCCCGAAATTCAGCTCTGACGGCCTGATCGCGGCCATCACGCAGGACGCCGAAACCGGCGAAGTGCTGATGTTGGCCTGGATGAATGCCGAGGCGCTGAGCGCAACCCTTGCGACGAAGCGGGCGACTTACTGGTCCCGTTCGCGCGGCGAGCTTTGGGTCAAGGGCGAGACGTCGGGCCACATCCAGACCGTCGTCGAAGTGCGCGTCGACTGTGATCAGGACGCGGTTCTGCTGAAGGTCAACCAGACCGGCGGCGCCTGTCATACCGGGCGCGCGAGCTGTTTCTACCGGATTGTCTCCTTTGACGGGTCTGCGCTTTCGCTCGACCCGGACATGGGGTAGGTTGCGACCTAGGGGCTGTTCCAATCTGAAGGGGGATCTGATGCGTCTGTTCCATGCGCTGCTCGCCACAACTGCGTTCGCACTTGCACCGGCCTGCGCGCCGAAACCAGCGCCAGCCGATGTGCCTGCTGAACCGGCCGTCGAAGTGGTCACTGAAACTGCACCGCCGTTGACGGTGAACGTGCTGGATTGCGGCACGCTGGAAGTCACCGATCTCGACGCGTTTTCCAGCGCAGGCGACTATGCGGGCCAGACCGATACGTTGACCGACACCTGCTATCTCATCAACCATCCGAACGGGCGGTTGCTGTGGGACCTTGGCCTGCCGGGCATGCTGGTCGGAGCGGGTGTGCAGACGATCGGCGGCATCTTCCATGTGTCGATGGAGAAGACGATCACTCAGCAGCTGGCCGAGCTTGGCCTGACGCCGGATGATGTCGACTATCTTTCCCTCTCGCACGATCACTTTGACCATATCGGTCAGGCCGATCAGGTGCAGGGCGCGACCTGGATCGTTCAGGAAGACGAGTACAATGACATGTTCCCGCCGGAGGGCTCAGAGCATGAAGTTGACCCTCAACTCGCCGCCATGTGGACGCAGTTCAAGCCAATGGAAGCGCTGAAGATCAAAGGCGACTATGATGTCTTCGGTGATGGCAGCGTGAAAATCCTCGAAATGCCGGGGCATACGCCGGGTCACTCGGTCCTCCTGCTGAACATGCCGGGATCGGGCCCGGTCCTGCTGGCAGGCGATCTCTATCACCGCAAGGAAAGCCGCACGCTGCGCCGTGTGCCACGCTTTAACTGGAGCGAACCGGAAACGCGGGTCTCCATGGACAAGTTCGAGGCCCTCGCCGATGAGCTGGGCGCCAAAGTCATCATCCAGCATGAACCTGACGACATCGCGCCGCTTGGCGGCGTGATCCGGTAGGCGGACATGATGCGCCGCCTCCTTGTCTTGTGCCTGACCGGGTTTCTGGCGGCGTGTCAGAGTCAGACATTCTCGACACTCGATGAAGGCTCGTCGGAATGGCGTCTTGTGTTTCGGGACGAGTTCAACGGCCTCGGACGTCCGAACCCGGACAAGTGGATATCCAAAGAATACAATCGCCGACCGAATCCCGACGGGCCGGACGGCTGGTGGGACCCCGGCAATGCCTATCTGAACGGGAGGGGGCAGTTGGTCCTGCTGACCAGTGTCATCGAGAACCGCAATCCCGATGAAGACGACGATCCCTACGACTATGCGACCGCCATGGTGTCCACAGAGGGAAAGTTTGAGCCGACCTACGGGCGATTTGAAGTGCGCGCGAAGCTTCCCCGGTCTGCGGGCTGGTGGTCGGCTTTCTGGTTGTTCTCCCGCTCAGTGCACCAAGTCGATGGTTCTGGCCGGGACGGGACGGAAATCGACATCATGGAAACCTTCGGATGGACAGACAAAGTCAGCCAGGCCTTGCACTGGGACAGTTATGAAGAAGATCACCAGGCCGCCGCGAATGCGACAACGCGGCCGGGCATACGAAGTGGCTGGCACACGTTTACGCTGGAATGGTATCCGGATGAATACATCTTCTTTGTCGATGGACAGGAAACCTGGCGCACCGCTGCCGGCGGCGTCAGCCAGGTGCCGCAATGGGTGAAGCTCTCCGGCGAGGTCGATACGACCGACGGCGCTGCAAACATCTGGTGGGCCAACACGCCCTATCCGCAGAACTTCCCCGACACGTTTCTCATCGACTGGGTCCGTGTCTATGAACACGTTCCGTCGCCGGAGAAGTAACGGCTAGTTGCCGCCTTCCACCAGTCGCCGCGCGATCACCATGGCCTGCACTTCGCCGGCACCTTCAAAGATATTGAGGATGCGTGCGTCCTGAAGGATGCGGCTGATCGTGTATTCCAGCGCGAAGCCATTGCCGCCATGGATCTGGACAGCATTGTCTGCGGCCGCCCATGCAACGCGGGCAGCCAGCAGCTTCGCCATGCCGGCCTCCAGGTCGCAGCGCTTGCCGTCGTCCTTCTGGCGGGCCGAGTAATAGGTCAGCTGACGGACACCGACGAGTTCGGCGGCCATCATGACCAGCTTGTTGGCAACACGCGGGAAGTCGAAGATCTGCTTGCCGAACTGGTTGCGGTCGAGGGCGTACTGAAGACCCGTTTCGAACGCATTCTGGGTCACGCCAATCGCGCGCGCTGCGGTCTGGATGCGAGCGCTTTCAAACGTGGCCATCAGGTGTTTGAAGCCCTGGCCCTCAACGCCGCCCAGCAGGTTCTCTGCTTTCACCTTGAAGCCGTCAAACCCGATTTCGTATTCTTTCATGCCGCGATAGCCGAGCACTTCGATCTCGCCGCCGGTCATGCCGTCAGCAGGGAAGGGGTTGGCATCGTCGCCGCGCGGTTTTTCAGCCAGCAGCATCGACAGGCCGGAGAAATTGTTGGTGGCCGGATCAGTCCGGGCCAGCAGCGTCATCAGGTCAGCGCGGACCGGATGGGTGATCCAGGTCTTGTTGCCGGTGACGGTGTAGTTCTCACCATCCGCATCCTTCACGGCGCGGGTGCGCAGGGAGCCGAGGTCCGACCCTGTGTTCGGTTCAGTGAACACGGCGGTCGGAAGGATCTCACCGCTTGCGATGAGCGGCAGCCATTTCTCTTTCTGTTCGGTCGTGCCGCCGATCAGAATCAGCTCAGCCGCAATCTCGGAACGGGTGCCGAGCGAGCCGGTGCCGATATAGCCGCGGGAAAGTTCTTCCGAGACGACGCACATGGCCGTCTTGCCCATGCCGAGGCCGCCGAACTCTTCCGGAATGGTCAGGCCGAAAACGCCGAGCTCAGCCATCTCGTTGACGACATCCATGGGGATGTATTCGTTGCGCAGGTGCCAGCCATGGGCGTGCGGCTTGATCCGCTCGGCAGCGTATTTGGAGAACTGGTCGCGCACCATGCTCATGGTCTCGTCGAGCCCGGTCTCTTCGACCGTGTTGCGCGACAGCGCGTCTGGTAGCAGCTTTGCGGCGGCTGCCATGGTGGCTGGCGTCTTGCCTTCGGCGATGAAGCGCTGGATCGCGGGGGCGGTGAGAAGGGCAATGTCGTCGGCGGTGCAGCCAAGGTCAGCAGGGCGGATCATCTCGCCCTGGTTCATCGGAATGCCGCCCGACAGCTGGGCCAGGTATTCGGCAAAGAGGATCTGGGAGAGGAGTTGCTCGGCTTCCCCGAACTTTCCGTCGGCTTCCAGGCGGCGGGCCCAACCAGCAGTTTGACGTAAGGTCTCAAGATAGGTCGCAACCCAGGACAGGCCGTGGGCGGCATGCTGGTGGCGTTCGAAGGCCTTGCGGTCCTGCTTGCCATCCGGCGTGCTGACAATGGAACGGACCGCGTCGCTGGCGGCATCGACAAAAGGCTCAAGCGCGGCAACGGCCGCATCCATGGCCGCTATGAGGTCGTTCATTACCAAAGTCTGCTGTTCCTTGACCGCGTCTGTTACGCTCATGTTCTGCCCCTTTTCAGTTTTTTGCCCTTATAGAGGCGTGGCCACATCCTGTCAGGCCATAATTGTGCGGTGCAACAACGCAGGTTTTCAGTCCATATGGCGGAAACGCCGGCTCTGACCGCCTACCAATGCGCGCCCGAGCGGTTCGGGCAGGATGCGGGTCAGCGTTGCCAGCCCTTTGTTCACCATGCCCGGCACGACGACCGGTTGCCCCCTGTTTACGGCCTCGATGCCCTGGCGGACCACAGGTGCGGCATCCATCCACATCCATTTCGGCATTTTGTTGGTTTCTTCCCGCGTGCCGTTGGCATCATGGAACTCACTCCAGGTGAAACCGGGGCAGAGGGCCGTACAGTGCAGATCAGTGTGACCGAGGGCGGCGCATTCAGCGTTGAGGCTTTCAGAGAACTTGATCAGGCCGGCCTTCACGCTGCCATACAAAGTGTGTCCGGCGCTGCCGGGAATATAGCCGGCGAGGGAGGCGACATTGATGATGCGGCCGTATTTGCGCTCTGCCATGCCCGGCAGGACGCGGTGCGCCAGCTCCAGCGGCGCGGTGTAGAGCACCTGGATAAAAGCTGCCTGATCTTCCCAGCTGGTGCTGAAATAGGTGCCCGGCAGGCCGTATCCGGCATTGTTCACCAGCGCATCGACATGGCGCTCTCTTCCGGACAGTGCATTGAGAATATTTGTAACCTCACCGGCCCTGGCGAGGTCTGCTGCGACGGTGATGGCGCTAACTTTGTACTTTTCCCGGATTTCGCCGGCGAGTGCCTCCAACCGGTCTTCGCGCCGCGCGGTTAGAGCGACATCCCACCCCAAAGCGGCGTATTGTCGGGCGAATTCAGCCCCGATTCCGGCGGAAGCGCCTGTTATCAGGCATAGTCGGCGATCCATATTGGCTAATTTCTCCTCTAGTCCGGCCAGTTTTAAATGTGACGTGTTTGCAACAAATTGAAAACAAATGCCGGTGCCTGTGCCGCTGGTCTTGCGGATTCGAACTTTGAATTCACTTTTGCCCTCGAGATCAGGTGTCATCCACTCGGAAACTGCCTCTCTCAGGCATCCCTTGTAATCGGAAGGAACCACAAATGAACAAGAAAATCATCCTTCGCGCCGTATCCGCAGCCGCGCTGCTGGCTGCTGCGGGCTTTGCAGCCCAGGCTCAGGAAACTAACGCAGATAGCGATCGTACGCTCGATTCCGTCGTGACCGTCGGTACGCGCGTTGCCAATCGCTCGGCTCTCGACACGGCCGTTGCGGTCGACGTCGTGTCCTCTGCCAGCCTCGAAAAGATCGGTATTGGCGAGCTGAACCAGGCGCTGTCGACCCAGCTGCCCAGCTATAACTTCCCACGTCCGGCCCTGAACGACGGTACTGACTCCGTTCGTCCCGCCACCCTGCGCGGTCTCGCGCCGGACCAGACCCTCGTTCTCGTCAACGGCAAGCGCCGCCACTCGGCCTCGCTGGTCAACGTCAACGGCTCGATCGGCCGCGGTTCGTCTGCTGTCGACCTCAACACGATCCCGACCCTCGCGGTTGCTGCCATTGAAGTCCTGCGTGACGGCGCTTCGGCTCAGTACGGTTCCGACGCCATTGCCGGTGTGCTGAACGTGAAGCTGCGTGAAGCGTCTGAAGGCGGCGCAGCTGAAGTCAGCTATGGCTGGCGCGAAACGGAATACACCGTTCCGGTGAACGACCCGGCCACCGGTCTTGGCGTTTCCGTTCCTGCCAACGGCGAGATTTCCCGCGAGCGCTCTGACGGTCATGTCCTTACACTTGGTGGCTGGAAAGGCTTCAAGCTCGGCGAAGACGGCTTCCTGACCGTGACGGCGGAGTACAAAGACCAGCAGCACACGGAACGCTCCGGCTTTGACGTCCGTCAGCAATACCCGCTGAACCCGGACACCAGCTACTCCGCTGGCGAGTCCGTGATCAATCGCTTCAACGCCTGGACGGGTGAGCCGGACCTGGAGCAGTTCACGCTGCTCGCGAATGCCGGTTATGACATGGATGCCACGACCCACCTTTATGGTTGGGCAAGCTACCAGGACCGCGACACAGTTTCTGCCGGCTTCTATCGCCGCGCCCTGGACAGCCGGAACGTGATCGAAATCTATCCGAATGGCTTCCTGCCGCTGATTGCTCCGACCACGACCGACATGTCTGTCGGCGGCGGAATTCAGTTTGAAATGGGCGGCTGGGACATGGACACCTCGCTCGTCTATGGTTCGAACGAGATGGACTTTACTATCAAGAACACGCTGAATCGTTCGATCGGGCCGACGTCTGGAACCTCGTTCGATGCGGGCGGCTTTAAATACGGCCAGCTCGTCGCGAACCTCTCGGCCGTCAAAGGATTTGACGTTGGCAATCTGGCGTCTCCGCTGAACGTCGCCTGGGGTCTTGAAGCCCGCCGCGAGATGTATGAGATCAACGCGGGTGAGCCGGATTCCTACCGCAATGGCGGCGTCCTAATTCCAAGCAATACGCCGGGCTGTACCAACCCGACTGCGGCTCAGTTGCTTGCGGGCGGTTGTGCGACGGCCTCCGGCGCGCAGGTGTTCCCAGGCTTCCGTCCGGAAAACGAAGTCGATGAAGACCGTACCTCCATCGCGGCCTATCTCGACCTCGAAGCCAACGTCACTGACAAGTTCCTTCTGTCCGGTGCTCTGCGCGGCGAATCCTATTCCGACTTCGGCGAGACCCTGACCGGAAAGCTTGCTGCCCGCTATGATTTCACGGACATGTTCGCGCTTCGCGGTTCGATCCAGAACGGCTTCCGCGCACCGTCCCTGCAGCAGCAATTCTTCCAGACGACCTCGACGAACTTCATCAATGGTGTTCCGTTTGACATCACGACGTTCCCGGTGACCAATCCGGTCGCACAGGCTCTCGGTGCTCAGCCACTGAACGCCGAGAAATCGCAGAACTACTCGATCGGTGCTGTGTTCCGGGTTGACCGCCTGAACGTGACGGTCGACGCGTACCAGATCAATGTCGACGATCGTATCGTCCTGTCGGAAAACCTGACGTCTGCGGATGTTCGGAATTATCTCGAAGGCCAGGGTTTCATCGGTGCTGGCGGTGGCCGCTTCTTCCTGAACGGTGTGGACACCGAAACGAAGGGCATCGACATCGTGGCGAACTACTCGTTCCCCGAGACCGATTTCGGCCGGTTCGATGCCACGTTCGGCGCGAACTTCAACAAGACCGACGTGACGGCTGTTCCGGATCTGCCGCAGCTGACCGCCCTGCCGACACCGCCGACCCTGTTCGGCCGCGTCAACGTGCTGACCTATGAAGAAGGCACGCCGAAGGACAAGTTCACCGGCTCGCTGAGCTGGGTGAAAGGTCCGTTCGGGGCAACGCTTCGTGCGGTCCGCTACGGCGAAGTGCTGGTCCCCAGCTCGAACGCTGCGAACGATTACACGATCGACCCGAACACGCTGCTCGATCTCGAAGGCCGTTACACCTGGAATGAGCGCGTGACGGTCTCCATCGGTGCTGACAACCTGTTCGATGAATATGGCACGCCGGCTCCGGCAAGCCAGAACAGCACCGGCAACACGCCGTTCTCGGGTTACATCCCGTACGGCAGCTCGGGCCGCTTCGTTTACGGCAAGCTCAAAGTCAACTTCTAGTCGACTTGATCTGACGACAAACAAAACGCCGCCCCTCGAAGGGCGGCGTTTTT